>JMBV01000097.1_pt1 | contig 33406 bp, 48 predicted proteins | sample 616531 | NCBI WGS metagenome assembly JMBV01 (sample SAMN02727904, study PRJNA239997) | anaerobic digester metagenome | biome: anaerobic digester; isolation source: mesophilic anaerobic digester inoculated with municipal waste water sludge... | place: Germany: Bielefeld University, CeBiTec ...
AAAGCGATATATTTTTAAAGGAGGTAGAATTATGGGATTAATAAAGGCGTTAAGTAGTGCCGTTGGAGGCTCCTTAGCTGATCAATGGTTAGAAGTAATTGAACCTAATGATATGGGGGGGATAATACTGTATTTACAAAGGGAATTAAAGTTAGAAAAGATGATAGAAGGGGGGATCGAATAGAAGGGGGGGAACAACAGATACTGTTTCCAATGGATCTATAATTCATGTTTATCCTAATCAATTTATGATGTTAGTAGATGGTGGGAAAATAGTAGATTATACAGCTGAAGAAGGATATTATGAAGTAGATAACTCATCTTTACCATCTCTATTTAATGGTACCTTTAAAGACTCACTAAAGGAGTCCTTCCAAAGAATTAAATATGGTGGAGTAACACCTACAGCACAGAAGGTTTATTATATAAACTTACAAGAAATAAAGGGTATTAAATTTGGAACACCAAACCCTTTAAATTACTTTGATAACTTTTATAATTCAGAACTTTTTTTTAAGGACCTTTGGAACATATTCTATAAAAATAACAGATCCACTATTATTTTTCATGGAAGCAATTCCAAGGAATAAAGATAAAGTGGATATTCAAGATATTAATGAACAATATTTGTCAGAATTTTTAGAGGCATTACAATCAGCTATGAATCAAATGTCTGTTGATGGAATTCGTATATCCCATGTAGCCTCAAAGGGAAGGGAACTAAGCCAATATATGGCTAATATCCTTGATGAAGATTGGAAAAGAACTAGGGGGGGCATGGAGATACAATCTGTGGGAATATCTAGTATTACCTATGATGATGAATCTAAAGAATTGATTAATATGAGAAATAAAGGAGCTATGTTAGGGGGGGATCCATCTGTTAGGGAAGGATATGTTCAAGGTTCCATAGCAAGGGGGGGATTAGAAGCGGCAGGATCCAATGAAGGAGGAAGTACTGGAGCCTTTTTAGGCATGGGTATAGGTATGCAAGGTGCAGGAGGATTTATGGAAGCTGCATCAGCAACTAATCGAAATCAAATGGCTCAACAGGCTAAATATTCTAAAAGAGATGAAGCAACAAAAACTAATGATTGGTATTGTAGTGAATGCGGAGCCAAAACCATGGGAAATTCTGTACAGAATGTGGCACAAAAAGACAAGCATCCTTGGAATGCTCAAATTGTGGATATAGACCTGAAGGAAATCCTCCTAAGTTTTGCCCAGAATGTGGTACTAAGTTTTAATAATGGATTAAGGGGGAATTCTTATGTCTACCATTAGTTATAAATGTTTAAATTGTGGGGCTGGTATTCACTTTAAACCACATTTGCAAAAATTTAAATGTGATTATTGTTTAAGTGAATATACAGAAGAGGAATTATCAAATCAATCTAAAGAAGGTATAAAGGGAAAGTTAAATTCATATCATTGTAAAAGTTGCGGCGCACAAGTAATCACCGATGATACTACAACGGCTACTTTTTGCTATTATTGCCATAATCCTGTAATTATTGCCAATAGATTAGAGGGGGGGAGTTTTACCAGATAAAATAATTCCATTTACTTTAGATAAGGATAAGGCCCAGAAAACATTTTTAAATTGGGTAGGCAATAAGAGATTTGTCCCAAGGGATTTTACCAGCTCATCCCAATTAGAAAAGATAACAGGAATCTATATTCCCCCCCATTGGTGGTTGATTATAAAGGAAGTATAGATTATATAGGAGAGGGTAGAAAAATCAGAGTATGGCGCAGTGGTAGTAGAGAATATACAGAAACGAAAAAAAATATGAAATCCTTAGGAAAGGACAAATAGATATAAATAATGTGGGGAATTAGCATTTACCAAAATAGATGGTGATTTATTATATGGAATTGGACCTTATAATGAAAAGGAAGCCATCCCCCCCTTCTCCATGGCATATCTTTCAGGTTTTTTTTGCTGAACAATATAATATGGGAAAAGAAGAAGTAGCCCCCCCTATTATTGAAGAAGAAGTTAATAGATACTATAACTATTTAATAAGTGAAAGTATTCAAGGATACACCAATATAAGAAAAGTTAAAAATAATATAAATATAGATTCTGAAAAATGGAATTATACATTATTGCCTGCTTGGATATTAACATATAAATATAAAGGGAAAACCTATGTTTTTGCTGTAAATGGGCAAACCGGAAAGCCATATGGCGAGCTACCTTTAAGTAGCAATAAAATGGTTAAAGCCTTTGGTATAATATTTAGCACAACATTTATTGCCCTTTTAATTGGGGGGGAATGTTTATATGGTAGAAAAATTATTAAGAATAGAAAATAATAGATTGTTAATTATATTGGCTATATTGTCTTTAATTTTTGCTTTTTCATCACCTTCCTTTGGTGAGAAAATATTAGTTTTTGATGAGGCAAATCTATTACTAGAAGATGAAGAAGAAAGTTTAAATTTAAAAGCAAATAATTTATCAGATAAATATAATATGGATATAGTTATTGTAACTACCAATGACACCATGGGGGGGAAATCTTCTAGAGATTTTGCTGATGATTACTTTGATTATGGTGGATTTGGAGTGGGAGAAGATTATAGTGGAATATTATTTTTAATAGATATGGATAATGGAGAAGCCTATATATCCACTACAGGAATAGCCATTAGATATTTAACTGATGAGCGTATAGAATCTATATTAGACCTAGTATTTGATAATGGACTTATAGATGGAGACTATTATGGTGCAGCTGTGGGATTTCTTAAAGGAACTGAAGATTATCTAGAAAAGGGGGGGATTCCTTCCAATCAGTATAATGAACCAGAGAAGCCTAGGGAGAAAAATACATTAACAGTATTGGATTTTATTTTAAGTTTAATAGGGGGGGAATTGTTGCAGGAGGGATTTTTCTTTTTTTTCTATTAAATCAAAATATAAATTTAGAAGAGCAAGAAAACTATATTCCTATGGTACTAATAGTTTTGTAAACTTCACTAGAAATGAAGATAGACTTTTAGATACATTTGTCACCCATAGGATTATTCCTAAGTCTAGAAATACATCTGGTTCGACCTCTGGTAGAAGTACTACCCATAGATCATCTAGTGGTAGGACCATGGTGGGGGGGAGGAAGAAAATTTTAGTTTTAACAATATTAAAATTAAAGATATAAAAAAAATATTATTATATGATACACTAATTATGTGACAATTTATATTATATATGGAGGTAAGAAATTTGGATCTTAAATCTAAAATAAGAGTAATCGAGGATTTTCCAGTAGATGGAATAAGTTTTAAGGATATAACTACTTTAATAAAAGACAAGGATGCCTTTGCTAAAGCAGTTGATCTTATGGTAGAAGATTTAAAAGATAAAGAAGTAGATTATATCGTAGGGCCAGAGGCAAGGGGGTTTTTATTTGGTGCTACAACTGCCTATGCATTAGGAGTTGGATTTATTCCAGTTAGAAAACCAGGAAAATTACCTGCAAAAACTGCAAGTTATGAATACGAATTAGAATATGGTACCAACACCCTTGAAATTCATACAGATGCAATAGAAAAAGGGAAAAAGGTAGCTATAGTAGATGACTTATTAGCCACAGGAGGTACGGTTTTATCAGCAGCAAAGCTAATAGAATCATTAGGTGGCGAAATAGTAGCAATGGAATTTTTAATTGAATTAGAATCCTTAAAAGGAAGAGAAAAATTAGGGAATTATCACATAAATTCATTAGTTAAATACGATAAATAAAAAAAACTTTAAAAAAAAGTGTTGACATTTCCATACTAAAGTGATAATGTATTTAGAAATAATAAAAATTACAAAAATATAATATTGATAAAAAAAGGTCATGATGAAGAAAAGACTATCATAAAGCAGATTACAGAGAGCTGGAATAGGTGAAAGCCAGCATTTTGCCAGATAGGGAATAAATCACTTCAGAGCCTCATAGCCGAATTAAGTAAGTTATGACGTAAGCCTACGTTACAAGGCCAGGGTTTGTTAGAACCTAGTGAGTTAATATCCGTGAGGATGTTATAATTTAGAGTGGTAACGTGCTAATTCAGTACCTCTATTATGTGTTATACATAATAGAGGTATTTTTATTTTCTAGGAGGTGATAATATCTATAAAAATTTACTTAATACTAATTAGTCTAAAAAAAGAAATAATTCAATATTTTTAAAAGATAAAAGAGGAGATGAAAAAAAATGAAAAAGACAATAAATTTATTATTGGTTTTGGTTTTAGTACTTGGATTACTAGGAGGCTGTTCTCCTAAAACAGAAGTAGGATCACAAGGTGAAGGAGATACTATAAAAGTAGGATTAAACTATGAATTATCTGGAAATGTTGCAACTTATGGTCAATCATTAACAGCAGGCATTGAATTAGCAATGGAAGAAATAAACAATAATGGTGGAGTATTAGGAAAACAAATAGAAATTATAAAAATAGATAATAAATCTGATAGTGCTGAAGCTGCTAATGTTTCAACTAGATTAATTACTAGGGATAATGTTGTAGCTATACTTGGACCAGCTACTTCAGGAAATACAAAGGGTGCAATACCACCAGCTATGCAACATAAAGTTCCGCTAATCTCTGCATCTGCAACAGATGATGATGTTACAGTAGACAGTAATGGTAATGTAAGAGAATATATATTTAAAACTTGTTTTAGTGATTCATTTCAAGGTGTAACCATGGCAAACTTTGCTTATAAGGATTTAGGACTAAAAAAATGCAGCTATTCTCTTTGACAACACCAGTGATTATGCAAAGGGACTTATGAAAAGCTTTAAGGAAACATATCCAGAATTAGGAGGAAGTATCCTAGTTGAAGAAGCATATCAAGCCAAGGATACAGATTTTAAAGCGGTTTTAACCAATATAAAGGCTGCTAATCCAGAAGTAATATATGTACCAGGTTATTATGAAGAAGTTGGATTAATAGTTAAACAGGCTAGAGAATTAGGATTAGATGTACCAATATTAGGTGGAGATGGTTATGACTCACCTAAGATGGCAGAAATTGCAGATGCTAAATCCTTGGAGAAAGTGTATTATACCAACCACTATTCACCAATGGATGATGCAGATGAAGTTGTAAAATTTAGAGAAGGCTTTTTAAGTAAATATGGAAAAGAAGCAGATGCTTTTAATGCCTTAGGATATGACTTAGCATACTTTTTAGTAGATGCAATCAACAAAGCGGGAGAAGCAAATCCTGAAGCCATAAAAGATGCCCTAGCTGCTACAAAAGATTTTAAAGGTGTTACAGGAAGCTTATCAATAGATGAATTTCATAATCCTATTAAAGCAGTAACTATTTTAGAATTAGTAGATGGGGGGGAACCTGTATTCTTAAAGAAACTAGAGCCTTAAAATTGATTTTTTTATTATAACTCCTTACTCCAATCTATAGATTGGGGTAAGGGCATTGTACATTATAGGAAAGACAAGGACTACTAAATGGAGTGATAATCGTGGAACAAATGATTCAACAAATTATAAATGGAATATCCTTGGGAAGCATTTATGCATTAATTGCCCTTGGTTATACCATGGTTTATGGAATAATTAAATTAATAAACTTTGCCCATGGAGATATTTATATGGTAGGGGCCTATATAGGCTTTGCAGCTATTACTTTTTTTTAAAATTAGGATTTTTCCCAGCACTTATATTATCTATGCTTTTATGCAGTATCCTTGGGGTGGTAATTGAAAAGGTAGCTTATAAACCAGTTAGAAACTCAACTAGAATAGCAGCATTAATTACTGCAATAAGTGTATCTTTATTTTTAGAATATGGAATGATGTATTTTGTAAAACCAGATACAAGGACTTTTCCCAATGTATTACCAAATAAACAACTAAAAATATTTAATACTAGTGCTGTTTTAGATATAAAAAAAATATCTATATAATTTTAATTACTATATCATTAATGCTCCTTTTACAATATGTAATTCATAAAACTAAGGTAGGTAAAGCCATGAGAGCTGTATCCTTAGATAGGGATGCCGCAGAACTTATGGGAATTGATATAAATAAGACCATCTCTAATACCTTCGCAATAGGTTCAGCATTAGCCGGAGCTGCAGGTGTATTAGTAGGAATTTATTATAATTCCATAAATCCCCTTATGGGTGTAGCACCAGGATTAAAAGCCTTCGTCGCAGCAGTAATAGGAGGAATAGGAATCGTTCCAGGAGCAGTATTTGGTGGTTTTTTTTCTAGGAATAATAGAAACCATGATAAGTGCTTTTGGAGGCTCATTATACAAAGATGCAGTGGCATTTGCAATATTAATAATAGTTCTTTTACTTAAACCTAATGGGTTCTTTGGGAAAAATGTAAAAGAAAAGGTATAAGGGGGGGAGAGAATTATGAAGATTTTAAACAAAAAAAACATACTCAAATCAATGGGAATACTAGGTATTTATCTAATAGTTAGTTTCCTAATAAATAGAAATATCTTTGATTCATATATTCAACTGAACTTAGTTATAATTGGAATAAATATAATATTAGCAGTTAGTTTAAACTTAATAACTGGATTTACAGGCCAATTTTCCTTAGGCCATGCTGCATTTATGGCCATTGGAGCCTATGCATCAGGAGTAATGACGGCAAAGCTAGGGCAACCATTTATTATTGGAATATTAATGGCAGGCATAATGGCTTCCATAGCAGGAGTTCTAATTGGAATACCTACCTTAAGACTAAGGGGAGATTATTTAGCAATAGCAACATTAGGATTTGGTGAAATAGTTAAGATACTAGCAATAAACAATGATTATATTGGAGGTGCAGTAGGTCTTAATGATATTCCCCAATATACTAATTGGACTTGGCTTTATTTTTCAGTAGTAACTACTATTGTAGTTATAAGTAATTTTGTAAAATCCATAATGGGAGAGCCTGCATGTCCATTAGAGAAGACGAAATTGCAGCAGAAGCAATGGGTGTAAATACAACCTACTATAAGATACTTGTATTTACTATAGGTGCTTTCTTTGCAGGTATAGCAGGAGCCTTATATGCCAATTATTTTTACTTTATAAAACCTGACTCCTTTGGATTTATGAAATCTGTAGATATTCTAGTTATAGTAGTTTTTGGAGGAATGGGAAGTATTACTGGATCAATAATAGGTGCAATTTTATTATCAGTTATATCCCTATTTTTACAGGGAATACCAGAATTAAGAATGGTAGTATACTCCATTATATTATTTTTAATAATGGTATATAGGCCACAAGGTATTATGGGAGACAAGGAATTTAAATTATTTGATAGAAGGGGGGGTGCTTTAAATGGAAATGCTAGTAGTAAACAATCTATATAAATCTTTTGGTGGAGTAAAAGCTGTTTCTGATATAAATATGACAATAAATGAAGGAGAAATAGTGGGCATAATCGGACCCAATGGTGCTGGAAAAACTACTTTTTTTCAATTTATTAACAGGGATTTATAGTCCTAGTTCAGGGGGGGATATAGTTTATAAATTAAAAAAAGGAAGTATCATCTAATAAATTCAAACCCTTTAAAATGACTGAATATGGAGTAGCTAGAACCTTTCAAAACATAAGGCTATTTAAAGAAATGACAGTACTGGATAATGTGCTTATTGGCTATCACAATAATTTTAAAAATGGGATTTTTTTCATCCTTATTAAGATTACCTTCATTTTCTAAAGCTGAAAAAAAAGCGAGAGAGGAAGTAATGGAATTACTAGAAGTATTTGACTTGCTAGATAAAAAAAAGATGTTTTAGCGAAAAACCTTCCCTATGGAGAACAGAGGAAGGTAGAAATTGCTAGGGCATTGGCATCAAAGCCCAAACTTTTATTATTAGATGAACCGGCAGCTGGCATGAATCCAAATGAGACAAAAGAACTTACTAAACTTATTAATTGGATAAGGGATGAGTTTAATTTAACCATCATACTAATAGAACATGATATGTCCTTAGTAATGGGAATCTGTAATACTATTTTTGTATTTGATTATGGAACATTATTAGCTAGCGGAAGTCCACAACAAATTCAAAAAAAATCCAAAAGTTATTAAGGCTTATCTTGGAGGTAATTAGATGCTAGAATTAAAAGATTTAAACGTCTATTATGGTGGTATACACGCCATAAAAGATATTAACTTAAAAGTTAAAGAAGGGGGAAATAGTCACCTTAATAGGTTCTAATGGTTCAGGTAAAACAACAACTTTACGAACTATTTCAGGTCTTGAAAGGGCTAAATCAGGAAATATTATATTTAAGGGGGGGAGGATATAGCTAAGGAAAAAGCATCAGAAATTGTAAAACTAGGAATTTCTCATGTACCAGAGGGAAGAAGGGTATTTGCAGATATGACTGTATTGGAAAACTTAGAAGTAGGGGGGGCCTTTACTAGGAAAGATAAAATGCAAATACAAAAGGAGATTAAAGAAATATACGATTTATTTCCCATCTTATATGATAGGAGAAATCAAAATGCGTCTAATTTATCTGGTGGAGAGCAACAAATGTTAGCCATTGGTCGTGCACTGCTTTCTAAACCAGAATTACTCTTATTAGATGAGCCATCTATGGGTTTGGCTCCATTAATAGTAAAGGATATATTTTCCATAATAAAAGATGTAAATAAGCAGGGAACTACGGTTTTACTAGTAGAGCAAAATGCTAATATGGCACTTCAATGTGCAGATAGGGCATATATAATTAAAAATGGAAATATTTCGTTACAGGGCTCAGCATTAGATTTATTGGATAATGAGGAAGTGAAGAAGGCTTATCTTGGTGGATAAAACTATGATATAATTAGTATATAGTTTTCCAAGGAGAGATAAGGGTGGATACATTATTAGATTTAGATGAAAATAAGAAACTAAATATTTTGCATATAGATATGGATGCTTTTTATGCATCAGTAGAAGAACAAGATAATCCTAATTTAAAGGGAAAGCCTGTAATAGTTGGAGGTTTAAGCAACCACGGCATAGTGACTACAGCTAATTATAAGGCAAGAAAATATGGAGTTCATTCTGCTATGCCTATATTTATAGCTAAAATAAAATGCCCCCCCATGGTTGCTATATATCTCCTAGGATGAAAAGATATAAAGAAGTATCAGAAAAGGTATTTAATATATTAAGGGAAACAACGGATTTAATAGAACAAGTATCCATAGATGAAGCCTATTTAGATATTTCACATATAGACCAAGAACCATTGACAATTGTTAATAAAATAAAAAGAAAAGTGTTGAAAGAAACAGGATTAACCATGTCTGTAGGAATATCCTATAATAAATTTTTAGCTAAGTTAGCATCAGATTGGAATAAACCCAATGGAATCAAGATAATAAAAGCAGATATGATACCAGATATTCTCTTACCATTGCCAGTAAAATCAGTCCATGGCATTGGTCCAAAATCAGCAAAGCGTCTAAATGATATAGGAGTTTACAAAGTAAAAGATTTAATGAATCTAACAGAAGAATTTTTAATAGAGCTATTCGGGAAACAAGGTAGAGAAATTTATTATAGAATTAGAGGTATAGATAATAGAAGTATAAACACTGAAAGAGAGAGAAAATCCCTAGGAACGGAAACAACTTTTACCAAAGATACAAAAAAAATAAAGAAATACTAAAATCCTATCTAAAATCATTTTCTGCAGAAATTTCTACTTCCCTAATTCAAAAAAAGGTTATATGGAAGGACCCTTACTTTAAAAGTAAAATATGATGATTTTACAGTTCGTACTAGAAGCAAAACTTTAATAGAAGAAATCAATTCTCAAGATATGATATATGAAGTAGCCCTAACTTTATTAGATGATATTAAACTATCAAGAAAAGTAAGATTAATCGGTTTAACCATTTCCAATTTATCTACTTTGGGAATGGAACAATTATCATTATTTGATTAAAATAATTGACATAAATAGAATTTATGATATAAAAGCTTATTAGCACTCTTGGTGAGTGAGTGCTAATAAGCTTTTTAATTTACTAAGAAAGGATAGATTACTATGGAGAAAAAAACAGTTTCAAGCAGAATCAAAACGTTTACTAGATTTAATGATTAATTCAATTTATACTCACAAAGAAATTTTTTTTAAGGGAATTAATATCCAATGCCAGTGATGCCATTGATAAATATTATTACAAATCTTTAACTGATGAAAATATCAGTTTTAATAAAGATGATTTTTACATTAAAATTATTCCTAATAAGGATAATAGGACATTGACCATATCAGATACTGGAATAGGAATGTCAAAAAAAGAATTAGAAGAAAATCTAGGGATTATAGCTAAAAGTGGCTCTTATGCATTTAAAAATGAAAATCAATTAGAAGATGTAGACATAATAGGGCAATTTGGAGTAGGATTTTATTCTGCATTTATGGTGGCAGACACTGTAACAGTAATGAGTAAAGCCTTTAGTAGTGATAAAGGGTACAAATGGGAATCCAGTGGAGCAGATGGATATACAATAGAAGAAGTACAGAAGGATAATACAGGGACGGATATTATTTTAAAAATTAAAGAAAATACAGAAGATGAAAATTATGATAAATTTTTAGAAGAATATGAAATAAAAAGGATTATTAAAAAAAATATTCAGATTTTATAAGATATCCTATAAAAATGATGGTTACTAAAAGGAAACTAAAAGAAAACACAGAAGATGAGTATGAAGAATATAAAGAAGAAGAAACAATAAACTCTATGGTGCCAATTTGGAGAAGAAATAAAAACGAATTAACAGAGGAAGATTATAAAAATTTTTATCAAGAAAAACGTTACGGTTTTGATGAACCATTGAAGTCTATACATTTTAGTGTAGATGGGATTATAAGCTATAATGCTATACTATATATTCCAAGTAAAGCCCCCCCCTATGACTTCTATACAAGGGAATATGAAAAAGGATTAGAACTTTACTCAAGTGGGGGGGTTCTAATTATGGAAAAGTGTCCAGAACTATTACCAGATTACTTTAGCTTTGTTAAGGGTGTTGTAGATTCAGAAGATTTTTCCTTAAATATTTCCAGGGAAGTATTACAACATGATAGACAATTAAAATTAATTGCTAAAAAAATTGAAGAAAAAAAATTAAAGATGAATTAAAAAAATCTTTTAGAAAATGAAAGGGATAAATACGAAGAGTTTTACGAAAGCTTTGGCAATCAATTAAAATATGGAATCTATAGCGACTTTGGTATGAATAAAGATATATTACAGGATTTACTAATGTTTTATTCATCAAAGGAAAAGAAATTAACAACTCTAGAAGAATATATAAACAGAATGGGTGAAGAACAAAAATATATTTATTATGCTAGTGGAGATTCCATAGATAGAATAGATAAATTACCTCAAACAGAATTAATAAAGGATAAAGGATACGAAATCCTATATTTCACAGATGAAATAGATGAGTTTGCAATAAAAATGTTAATGGAATATAAGGAAAAGGAATTCAAATCAGTTTCTAGTGGAGATTTAGGTTTAGAGTCAGAAGAAAAGCCTAAAGAAAATGAAGAAGAAATAAAAGAAAATAAAGAAATATTTTCTTCTATGAAAGGTGTCATAGGAGATAAGATAAAAGATGTGAAACCATCAAAGCGATTAAAAAAATCATCCAGTATGCCTTACTAGTGAAGGAAATTTATCTATTGAAATGGAAAAAAATCTTAAGCTCCATGCCTAATAGTCCAACTATAGAAGCCCATAAGATTTTAGAAATCAACACAAACCACGAAATATTTGAAAAGTTAAAGGATGCCTTTGAAAACAATAAAGACAAATTTAATATTTATACAAAGGTACTTTATGATCAAGCTTTATTGATAGAAGGATTGCCTTTAGAAGATCCAGTGGAATTTGCTAATAATATATCAAAATTAATATAAAAAAAATTTTAAGGCTACCATAAATACATCAAGGTAGCCTTTTTCTCCATTGAAGGGAGGGAATTTTAAATTGAATTATAAATATATAAAAATCATCTCCAAAAAGATTCTAAAATATTATCTATTATATGCCTTAATATTTGGTGTATTAATATTTGCTATTTATAGACCGAAGGAAAATAAATACGAAAAAAATCCATACTACTAACTATACTTACCAGGACAATTATGGTCAAGATAGAATCGCTTTAGTAGAGGATAGATATGACTCAGGTATAGTAAGGGTAAATCTTATAGAAAATGCTGAAAATACTTTAGATATATCTTATTATACCTTAATAAATGGAGTGTCAACTAAAATATTTTTAGGAAGTATTTTAGAAGCAGCAGATAGAGGAGTAGAAGTTAGGATTTTGCTCGATGGAATTTTTCACAATTTAAAAGGTGAATTAAAGGATACCATTTATGCATTTAGTAACCATCCTAATATCCAGTTAAAATTTTATGAACCTTTTAATTTTTTTAATACCTTGGTCATGGAATAATAGACTTCATGATAAGATTATGATAGTAGATAGTAATTTAGCAATTATTGGTGGAAGAAATATAGGAGATAGATATTTTGCCAAAAGTTCCGATGATAATAATTTAGTAAATGATAGAGATGTGGTAATTTTAAATTCTGATATAGATAATTACTCTAACAGTGTAATATTTGAAATGGAAAAATATTTTAACGATTTATGGAATCACAAATTAACTAAATATCCAATAAAAGATTATCTAAGAGAAAAATAAAAAAAAGGAAGTAAATTATTCTCAATATTTAAAGGATAATCTTGAGGAATATAGAAAAACTAATTATGATATATTTAAAAATAATATCCATTGGTATAACAAAACTTTACCAGTTAAAAACATCAACTTTGTCCATAATCCAATAGGAAGGTTTAACAAAGAACCTCTGTGTTTAGATGAAATATTAAATTTAGCATCCCAGTCTAAAGAATCCATATTTATTCAAAGCCCCCTATATTATACCATCAAGAAATATTGTTAAAGAAATGAATAAACATGATATAAATGTGGACAATATAGATATATTAACTAACTCCTTTGCTGCTAGTCCCAATTATTTTGGAATTTCAGGTTATGCTAATCATAGGAAGAAAATAGTTGATTTAGGAATGGAGTTATATGAATATCAGGGACCAGAGTCTATTCATGGAAAGACATATATTTTGATGAAAAATAGCTGTAGTAGGTTCCTTTAATTTTGATCCTAGAAGTTCATTTTTAAATACAGAGTCCCTAGTAACAATAAATAGCCCTGAATTTGTTGAATTAATACAACAGGAAATAGATAAGCAGATAGTTAATAGTTTAAAAGTAGGAGAAGACTATTCATATATATCCAATAATATTAAAGAAACAACGAATTTACACCCTTTTAAAAAAAATCGCAATAAAGGCTATATCAAAATTAGTATATTTTTTTAGAATTTCTTTTGTAAGAATATATTTCTTGATTTTTGGATATAAAAGGAATATAATTTGTTTTGAAAAATATTTTATTAAAAACTTATAATAGGAGGAATTTCAATGAGAGCTTTTGTTAACAAAGAAGCTTGTATTGGTTGTGGATTATGTGCTTCCATATGTCCAGAAGTATTTGAAATGGATGATGATGACAAAGCAGCAGTTATCACTGATCCAGTACCAGCAGATGTTGAAGATGAAGCACAAGAAGCAGCAGATTCTTGTCCAACTGATGCCATTAGCATAGAAGAATAATTTAACTATTTAAGGCAACCTTTTTCTAGGTTGCTTTTTAGAGTGATTTATTAGTAAATCCTTGGGTATATTAAATAATAGTCTAATTAACTTAAATTATATACTGGAGGAATATAGATGAATATAGTAGCAATAGTAGGAAGTATAAGTAAGAATTCTTATAATAAAAAAAGTAGTTAAATTTATGAAGGAAAGATATAAAGATAAAATTAATATTGAAATATTACCAATAGATAAATTACCTATGTATAACGAAGATATTGAATTATCAGCACCACCTATTGTAAAAGAAATAAGAGATAAGATTAAAGAAAGTGACGGAATATTAATAGCAACACCAGAGTTTAATCATTCTATACCTGGAGTTTTAAAAAAAATGCATTAGATTGGTTTTCAAGAGTTGATAGAGTTATGATAAACAAGCCATCAATGATAGTAGGTGCTTCCCAAGGAGGCTATGGAACCGTAAGAGCTCAAGTGCACCTAAGACAAATTTTAAACTCAGGAGCCATAAAGACTCTAAATTTACCAGGAAATGAAGTTCTTATAGGTAATATTCAAGATAAAATGGATGAAGTAGGTTATATAATAGATGAATCTACAATAAAACATTTGGACAAAGTAGTAAAAAAATTTTATAGAGTGGGCTAAAAAAAGTACAATAATCTAATAAAAGCATCTTTTAATAGATGCTTTTTTTTAAGGGGGAAAAATATGCAATTTTTAAATAATGTAGTTAAATATCTTTTGAGTTTTCAGCCTTATGTCTTACTTCCTATAATTATCTTTGTCTTAGCCTTAATTTTTAAGATAGAAATAAAGATTGCTATAAAATCTTCACTTCAACTAGGAATAGGATTTATTGGACTATTTATGGCTTTCGATTATTTTGTGGAAATTGTCAAACCTGTTGTATCAGCAATAATTGATAGAATGGGCTTAAATATGACTGTTATAGATGTAGGATGGCCACCATTAGCAGCTATAACTTGGTCTTTTAATTTGGCTCCACTTTTATTAGCGATATTGATATTTATAAATGCAATTATGTTAATATTTAAAATGACAAAAACTATTAATATTGATATTTGGAATTATTGGCATGTAATATTTTTAGGTTCAATGCTTTATTATGTTACAAATAGCTTATTGATAACATTTAGTATATCCATATTAAGTTTTATATTGACACTAAAATTAGCAGAATGGACTGCACCCAAAATAGGAAAATTAATGGGAATGGATGGAATTTGTGTACCACATTTATCTGCTATAATTCACTATCCTTTAGCTTTAGTCGGAAATAAGATTATAGATAAAGTGCCTAAATTAAACAAGATAGAAGCAGATCCAGAAGCAATGCAAAACAGATTAGGGCTTTTTGGTGAACCCATGATAATTGGCCTTTTGTTAGGATTCATCCTTGGAGTAAGTGCAGGATATGAAATGAAATTAATTTTAGAAATAGCTATAAGATTTGCTGCAGTAATATTTATTTTACCGAAGATGAGTGGTATTTTAGGAGAAGCATTAATTCCTATTTCAGAGGGAATGAAGATATTTATTCAGGAAAAATTGCCAGATAGGGGGGGAGAGACTTTTATCGGACTAGATGTGGCAATATTGTTTGGACTTCCATCAAATATAGTAACAGCCTTATTACTAATACCTACATCAATTTTATTAGCCATTATATTACCTGGGGGGGTGAACTTTATACCACTAGGAGATTTGACTAATTTATTAGTTCCTGTAGCTTTTATAACCATAGCTACAAATGGAAACATAATAAGAGCCTATTTATTAGGTATACCAATAGTTGTTGGAACACTTTATATGGCCTCTTGGGTTGCTCCTTTACTCACAGATATGGCATTATCTATTGATTATAAAATTCTAGATGGTGAAATGTTTACAAGCTTTTTAGATGGAGGAAATTTATTCAGAACTTGGATTATGATGTTATTTGATAAGAATACAATTGCAATGGCCTTTATACCAGCAGTAATTTGGTTAATATATTATACCTATAAATCCCATAAGCCTACAAATTAAAACAACTGCCCCAGGCAGTTGTTTCTAATAAAGCGGATTTATTAAATTATTCTATTTTATCTACTAAATAAACTTATTAATGTAGGAGAATATAATATTAAAATAGAAGCTAAGGCAGAGATCCAAAAGATTATTTTAGATAATTTACTAGCTCCCTTTTTTTTCTATAATGCTGTAGGACCAATACAACATAATAGCCGTAAGAATAACAAAAAAAAGGTTTATATTTAGTCAAGTTAGAAAAATAAGCAGTTCCTATAGACCCTAAACCTAGAGTCGCTAAAATAAGACCTCCACTTCAACAGAGAGCTGCAAATACAGCACTAAATATAGATAAAATACTTAATAATTTTTCTTTCATAATATATCACCCTAAAACAATATTATAATTAAATATAATTTAGGTCAAGAATAGTTATTAATACTACAATGTATTGACAGCAAATTAATAATTATCTATAATAGGGTAATGACCGACTGGTCGGTCACGAAATTTAAATATGGGGGGGAGTGTTTAGATGCTATCAAAATTTAGTGTAAAAAAAACCATATACAGTTGTAGTGGCTGTTATAATGGTCCTTATATTAGGAACTATATCCTTTATAAACTTAGAAACAGATTTGTTGCCAAGTATGGATTTACCATATTTAGTCATAATGACTACTTATCCAGGTGCCAGCCCAGAAGAAGTGGAATTAGTAGTTACTAGACCAATAGAACAAGTAGTAGCTACTACTAGTAATATTAAAGATATTAACTCCATAAGTAGTGAGAATTCTTCACTTGTAATCATGGAGTTTAATAACAATGTGAATATGGATTCAGTAATTATAGAAATTAATAGTAATTTAGACTTAATAAAGGGAGCTTGGAATGATTCCATTGGTAACCCTATGATTATAAGAATAAATCCAGATATGTTGCCTGTGATGATTAGTGCAGTAGATATGAAAGACGTAGATATAGCACAAGTATCTAGAATTGCTGAAGAACAGATTATTCCTGAATTAGAAAGTGTAGAGGGTGTAGCTTCTGTTACAGGGGGTTGGTCTTTTAGAGGAAAAATACAAGTAACTATTAGTCCAGAAAAAAAATAGATAAATTAAACAAAAATATTTTAGCAAATATAGATTCGAAGCTTTCAGAGGTAGAGGATAAATTATTAGTAGCAAAAAAAAGAAATAGAAGAGGGTAAAACAAAATTAGTCCTAGAAGAAGAAAAACAAAGAGGAAAACTAATAGAAGCGAAAAAGCCATAGCTCAAGGGAAAGAAGAAATAGAAAAGGGTGAGATAGAATTAAATACAGCCTTCGAAGAATTAAATAAAAATAAAGAAGAAATTCATAAGGGATTAGTAGAAATTAACAAAAAAAAGAGGAAGAACTTAAAAAAACTAGAGAGGATGCTTCTAAATCTAGGAGAAAATGTATCTCAAGAGGATAAAATAAAGTTAATCTCAATTGGAGAAGGATTAAAAGAAATCACAGAACAAAAATTAAAACTTGAAAGTTCTGCAAAGATTATTGAGGCAAAAATAGAAGAAGTAGAAAAGGGACAACTAATATTTAATGAACAAAAGGAAGAATTAAAGTTAAAAGAAAAAGAGTTAGCGCAAGGCAAAGAGATATTATCTACTGAAATGTCAAAAGCTCGAGAAGAACTCATCAATGGAGAAAAAAAGTATTATAAGTAAACTAAATGAATTAGAAAAATCTAAGGAAGAGGCTTTTAAAAATGCATCTTTAGATGGAGTAATATCAATAGATATGATATCAGGCATACTAAAGGCACAAAACTTTTCCATGCCAGCAGGTATATAGATGAAGATGGTACAGATTATTTAGTTAAAGTTGGAGATAAAATAAAGGATATTCAGGAAATGAAAAATCTTTTATTATTTGATACTGGAGAAGAATCCATAGGAAAAATCTTTTTAAGAGATGTTGCAGATGTTGGATATGTAGACAATTCTAAAGATATTTATGCAAAGGTAAATGGTAATAACGCAGTAATATTAAATTTTCAAAAACAAAGTAATTTTTCCACAGCAGAAGTAGCAAAAAAATATTAGAAATAAAATGGAAGAACTATCTACAAATACAAAAGACTTAAGTTTTTCAAATTTAATGGATCAGGGTATATATATTGATATTGTAGTAAAATCGGTTTTGAAAAATATTATCTATGGTGGTATTCTTGCAATCTTAATTCTTATATTATTCTTAAAGGATGTGAAACCTACATTTGTAATAGCAGTTTCTATTCCTATAAGTATAATATTTGCCATAGCCATGATGTATTTTACCAAGGTAACTATAAATATTATATCTTTAGCTGGGTTAGCCCTTGGTGTAGGAATGCTAGTAGATAACTCTATAGTTGTAATAGAAAATATTTATAGACTGAGAAATGAAGGAATGGAATCTATAGATGCAGCTGTACAAGGAGCAAGGGAAGTTTCAGGTGCAATTATAGCATCAACTATTACAACTGCCTGTGTATTTTGCCAATAGTATTCACTAAGGGGGGGATATCTAGACAAATATTTACAGACATGGGACTAACCATTGCTTATTCTTTATTTGCCAGTTTAATAGTGGCTCTTTCTTTAGTGCCTGCTATGGCATCAAGTATATTAAAAATACTAAAGAAAAAGAAAGTAAAGTACTAGATAAATTCTTAGACTATTATGAAGGAATATTAACTTGGACATTAAAGCATAAAGGAATTGTTATGTTATTTGTAACTGTTCTATTAGCCTTTAGTGGATATTTTGCATATTCAAAGGGTACATCCTTTATGCCAGAAATGGAAGCACCCCCCCAAATGTCACTTTCTATAGAGATGCCTAAAGGAAGTACATTTGCAGATACGATTCAAATGTCAGACAATGTTATAGAGAGAATCATGGATATAGAAGAAATCCAGACCATAGGTGCATTACAAAGTCAAGATATAGGTGGCTTTGCCTCGGGAGACAGCAATAAAAACACCATGTCTATTTATCTATTATTAGACGAAAATAAGAAAATAAGTAATAGTGAAATAGAAGATAAAATAAAGGAATTAACAAGAGATTTAGAGGCTAAAATATCAATTAACACTGCAAATATGGATATGACAGCCTTAGGTGGTTCAGGAATAGAAGTTTTAATTAAAGGTAGAAATTTAGATGGTTTAAAGGATATTGCTAAAGAAATATCAGAAATATTAAAAGAAACTGAAGGAACAAATGATGTCCTAATAGGAATAAATACAGACGCTACTGAAACTAGAATTCAAGTGGATAAGGAAAAAGCCATGGAAAATGGTTTAACTGTAGCACAAATATTTGGAGAAATAAACACATTATTATCTAAAGGGAAATCATCTACTACATTAACAGTTTCCAATAGAGATTATCCAATAATTGTTTTAGATAGGCATAAAGAAGAATTATCACGAAAGGTTTTGGAAAATATAGAGATTAACTTAAATGAAGATAAGGAGGAAGAAGGAGTAAAATTAGGAGATATAGCTACAATTTCTGAAGTACAAGGTTTATCATCCATAAGAAGAAGATCTCAGGAAAGATATATTTCCGTTACAGCAGCTATAGAACAAGATTACAATATAGGCCTTGTAAGTCGTGAGTTTGAAAATAAATTAAAGGACTATAAATTGCCAGAAGGCTATAGTATAGAGTTATCAGGAGAAAATGAAATGATAAAGGATTCTTTAAGGGATTTAATATATATGTTATTATTAGCCATAGCTTTTATTTATTTAATAATGGTGGCTCAATTTCAGTCTTTATTATCTCCATTTATTGTTATGTTTACAATACCTTTAGCCTTTACTGGCGGGCTTTTAGCATTAATAATAACAGGAAACAATATAAGTTTAATTGCTATGTTAGGATTTCTAGTTTTATCAGGAATAGTTGTAAATAATGGAATAGTATTTGTAGACTATACTAATCAACTAAGGGAAAAAGGTCTAGAAAAGAAAGAAGCATTAATATTAGCTGGTAGAACTCGTATTAGGCCTATATTTATGACAGCTATAACTACTATACTTGGATTGTCAACTTTGTCTGCCGGTTTAGGTATGGGATCAGAAGCATTACAACCATTGGCCATTGTAGCAATAGGAGGATTAATATATGCAACTTTACTGACTCTTTTAGTTGTACCGGCTATGTATGATTTATTTCACAAGGAATAGGCTAAATATCCTTATATGGAGGTGGTTATTTTATGGAAATCTATGCTGAATATACAGAAAAAGAAATTGCCATATTTGTTGGATTAATGGATTTAATTAAAGGAGGAGCTAATCCTTATACCATAAAAGTATCAGATATAGCTAAAGCTGCAAATATAGGAAAAGGAACTATATATGATTATTTCTCTACAAAGGAAGAAGTTATATCTAAGGCAATCCTCTATTTCATTAACAATGAAATAGAGGCAGCTTTTCTTAGGATAAAATCTATTAACAATTTTAAAGAAAAATTCTATGAAATATTATTTATAATGGTGAACAGTTTAGAAAACAATCTGTCCCCCCCCTTAAATATTCTTATATCAGCTGGAGGAATCAAAGAATTTTATGAGCATATAACAGATGAAAAACATGATATGAGAAAATGTTTAGAAATTATCAATGAAATTATTAAAGAGTTAATAGAAACAGGTCATAAAGAAGGTAAGATTACAACAAAGGAAAGCATGTTTTATCAAACTATGGCAGTTCGTGGAGTTATAGCAGGATTTTCCCATTATTTAAATCGTAAAAATATTACAATGATATAAGTCTAGAAGAAGCCATGGGGGGGACTGCTTATAAATTATTAATAAAATCATTAGACTAGGAGTTGTAAATTATGAGAGAAAAAAAAGAATCCTAAAAGCCACTAGTATATTATTATATAGTGGTTACAATTATTGTTTTACTTTTAAATGCCTTTGTGTTTCCAGCTATATTAAGATCAAATATAGAAGAAATAGATTATGGCACATTTCTACAGATGTTAGAAAATGGGGGGGAAGTATCTAAGGTAGAGGTTACAGATAGGCAAATTGCCATTAAGCCCTCAAATGCCAAGGATAAGACTATTTATACTACAGGTAGGATGAATGACCCAGAGCTAGTTAATCGCCTTTTAGAAGCAGATATAAAGGAGTTTAGCCAAGCTATTCCAAAGGAAAATTCACCTATTATTAATTTCTTATTGACGTGGATAGGGCCTTTGTTGATATTCTTTGCCTTAGGTCAATTACTTACTAGAAGTATGCAGAAGAAAATGGGCGGAGGCAATTTTATGTCCTTTGGCAAAAGTAATGCCAAGGTCTATGTAGCAGCAGAAGCAGGAAAAACCTTTGAGGATGTGGCAGGTCAAGACGAAGCAAAGGAAGCCTTAACGGAGATTGTAGATTTTTACATAATCCAAAAAAAATATGCCAGTATTGGAGCTTCAATGCCAAAAGGTGCATTATTAGTAGGGCCACCAGGAACAGGTAAGACCCTACTTGCCAGAGCAGTAGCAGGAGAAGCAAAGGTTCCATTCTTTTCAATTTCAGGCTCAGAATTTGTGGAAATGTTTGTTGGAATGGGAGCAGCAAAGGTACGTGATTTATTTAAGCAAGCGCAAGAAAAAGCACCTTGTATCGTATTTATAGATGAAATTGACACCATAGGTAAAAAAAAGAGATAGCGGTGGCATAGGTGGCAATGATGAAAGGGAACAAACTTTGAACCAATTATTAACTGAAATGGATGGATTTGATGGTAAAGAAGGAGTAGTTATTTTAGCAGCTACTAATAGGCCAGAATCACTAGATAAGGCATTACTACGCCCAGGCAGATTTGATAGACGAATTCCAGTAGAATTACCAGATCTAAAAGGTAGAGAAGAAATATTAAAGGTTCATGGTAAAAAGGTAAAGATGAGTTATGACATTGATTATAACGCTATAGCCAGAGCTACAGTAGGAGCATCAGGCGCAGATTTAGCAAATATAGTTAATGAAGCAGCACTAAGGGCAGTTAGAAACAATAGGAATGAAGTATTACAAGAGGATCTAGAGGAATCAGTAGAAGTAATTATTGCAGGATATCAAAGGAAAAATGCAGTAATTTCTACAAAGGAAAAGAGAATAATAGCCTATCACGAAATTGGTCACGCCTTAGTGGCAGCAAAACAAACAGATTCAGATCCAGTACACAAGATTACCATTATACCAAGGACTTCAGGAGCATTAGGGTATACAATGCAAGTTGCAGAAGATGAAAGTGTATTAATGACTAAAGAAGAAGCCTTTAATAAAATAGTAACCTTAACTGGAGGTAGAGCTGCAGAGGAATTAGTATTTGGCACAATAACTTCAGGAGCGTCTAATGATATAGAACAAGCAACTAAAATAGCAAGGGCAATGGTAACTCGTTTTGGAATGAGTGAGCATTTTGATATGATGGCATTGGAAACAGTAAACAATCAATATTTAGGAGGAGATTCCTCCCTTATATGTTCTCCAGAAACATCAGCCAAAATCGATGAAGAAGTATTAAATATAATAAAAACTGCCCATAACAAAGCCCTAGAAATATTGAATGATAATAGGATAAAGTTAACAGAACTTTCAAATTATCTTTTAGAAATGGAAACCATAACAGGTGAAAAGTTTATGGAGATTTTAAATAATTAAAATGTTAAAAAAAAGTGGGTAAATTAATTGATATTACAATAGGTCTAAAGAGGAGGTAACAAATTGTTTAAAAATTTGTTTAAAAGAAAAGGCGATTCGGAAAAAGAGGGAAACATCTCAATATATAATCCAGTGGAAGGAGAAGTAATTTCAATAGAAGAAACTCCAGATGAAGTATTTGCTGGGAAGATGTTAGGAGATGGATTTGCAATAAAACCTCAAGGCAATAAAGTATATTCTCCTGTAGCTGGAGAAATTAAAGTATTATTTCCCACTTTACATGCAGTAGCCATTGAAACTAAGGAAGGATTAGAAGTTCTTGTTCATATAGGAATAGACACAGTAGGATTAAATGGAGAAGGTTTTACAGGTCATGTAAAGGTAGGAGACAAGGTTCAACAAGGAGATTTACTAGTAAGTTTTGATAAAGATATTATAGAAGAAAAGGCAAAGAGTTCTATAACTCCTGTAATCATAACTAATATGGATATAGTAGAGAATATATCTATAAATTACGGAAATAAAGCTGCAAATGAAAAATTAGGAACTATCATATTAAAATAACTGTTGATATATAAAGATAGAGATGGAATTCCTCTCTATCTTTATTATGGAAATTCAGCAATTTAGCTGTATAAGATAAGAGGAGCGATTACATGGGAAAATTTAAAAAGCAATACATAATACCATATTATGAAACCCATAAATCTGGAAGAGTTACACCCATTTCATTGTTAAAATATTTAGGAGAAACCTCTGGTGACCATAGTGATTACAATGATATAGGCATTGATGAACTAAGAAAAAATAACTATGGTTGGGTACTATATAAATGGAAAGCAAGGTTTGAACACTACCCTAAGGCAAAAGATAAAATAACCATAGAAACTTGGACATCTGGATTTAATAAATTTTACGCTAATCGGGAATTCATTATATATGATGACAAAGGAAAAGAAATAGGAAGAGCTACAACTCTATGGATATTCTTAGACATAAATAGAAAAAGGCCTATACGAATACCCTCTGAATTTGCTAAGATTTATGATATAATTGATGAAAAAGTTTTGGATGATTTTGTAGAATTAGAAGAAGCCTTTGATATTTCTAAAGAGCTAGATTTTTATGTTAGAAAATTCGATATAGACTATAATAATCATGTAAATAATGTTATTTATTTAGAGTGGATTTTAGAAACAATACCTGAAGAAATAGAAAAAGACTATTTTTAAATGAATTTGAAATAGTTTACAAAAAAAGAAACTCTATATGGAGATTTTATAATTTCACAAAGGGATAAGGGTATTTTTAAAGAAGATTATATAATATTTAACCATTCTATTGTAAACAAAGAAAATAATGAGCTAAAAACTATAGGAAAAACAATTTGGAAGAAAAAAAATAATGTATGGATATTAGGAGGAATGCTTATGGAGTTTGTAGGTGTAAAAATGGATAAACAAAAACATATTGCTTTAGTAGCCCATGATAATATGAAGAAGGAGTTAATTCAATGGGTAAAGGATAATAGAGATGAGCTTAAAAAAACATTTTTTTATGTGGTACAGGCACTACAGCAAAGTTGATATCCGATAGTACAGAATTACCAGTTAGAGCTTTTAAGTCTGGGCCGCTAGGTGGAGATCAACAATTAGGTGCTAGAATTGCTGAGGGAAATATAGACTTAATGATTTTCTTTTGGGATCCATTAGAAGCCCAACCTCATGATCCGGATGTAAAGGCACTTCTTAGGATAGCTGTTTTATATGATATACCTGTGGCTAATAATAGAGCCACTGCAGATTTTATTTTATCATCGCCATTATTAAATCAAGAATATACAAGACATATACTAGATTATTCTAAATTAATGAAGAATAGAAACAAATATTTTGTAGATAATATTTAAAAATAAAATAATTCCTAATTTACTTGCTTTATCTTAGAAGTAGTGTTATTATAATAATGTAGCTTTAATTCAGAAGTAAAAGATAATAACAAGAATTTCTGCAGTTGTAGTATTTTTTTTATGTTTGCGAAATTTTATTTGTTGTGTTTTTACAGAGAATTAAAGAAATAAAATTTCGGAGGTATATGCATGAAAGGTACAGTAAAATGGTTTAACGCAGAAAAAGGTTATGGATTTATTACTACTGAAGAAGGTAATGACGTATTTGCTCATTTCTCAAAAATCAACAAAGACGGTTTCAAGACATTAGAAGAAGGTCAAGAAGTTGAATTTGAAGTAGTAGAAGGAGAAAAAGGTCTACAAGCTGAAGATATTACAATTATCTAGTAGAAAATAACTTACCTCTTGGAGATGTTAATCTCCAAGAGGTTTTTTTGTTAATATTAAATTAAATAGTTAGGAGAGGATCAAAGAATGGCAGAAAACAAAACAGTAGCAATAGTAAATGGTAAAGAAATAAGTCAAGACGATGTACTAAGATTCTTAAATGAAATAGGGCCACAAGTAGCTATGCAATTCCAATCACCAGAAGGAATTAAGAGAGTTGTAGAAGAATTAGTAAATCAAGAATTATTATACTTAGATGCTATTGAAAATAAATTAGATGAGACTCAAGAATTTAAAGAAATGTTAGAGCAAACAAAAAAACACTCTTCTAAAAGGTTATGCTCTTAATAAATTGATTTCAAATGAAGAAGTCAGTGAGGAGGAAAGCAAAAAAATATTATGATGAACATATGGAATACTATGAAAAGAAAGAATCTTTAATAGCTAGCCATATACTAGTAGATAGTGAAGAAAAGGCAGAAGACATAATAGCTGAGATAGAAAAAGGCTTATCTTTTGAAGAAGCAGCAGGAAAATATTCATCTTGTCCATCAAAGGATGTAGGTGGAGCATTAGGAGAATTTACTAGAGGACAGATGGTACCAGAATTTGAAGAGGCAGCATTTAAAATGGAAGAAAAAGAAATATCTAAACCAGTAAAGACTCAATTTGGATACCATATTATAAAATTAATAGAAAAAAAGACCAGAAGGACAGATGGCTTTTGAAGAAGTAAAGGATCAGATATCTGAACAAGTATTGAGATTAAAACAACAAGATAGATATTTAAGTAAAATTGAAGAATTAAAAGGAAAATATCCAGTTGAACTGGTTAAGTAATTATGGAGGGTTTCAAACCCTCTATTTTTTTTATACATTTATACTATAAACTTAGTCTATAAGTAGGGTATTTCTTCATAAATGAATAAAATTCCTAAAAAGTGGTATCTATTTAGCAGGAGACTTATTTTAAATTATAAACTTTGGAGGTGGTTTTTTTTGTTTGACGATAAATTGTCAAAAATGTTTATGAAGCAAAAGATGATGAGAACAGTGATACTTTCATTGCTTCCTCTGATTTTTTTCTTCAATTTATTTTTTTGGGTGGAGAAGCCTTGTTTTGTTATTAGTAGTGACAATATTTGGAGTGTTGACAGAGTATATCTTTGAAAAAAAAGAATAACAAAAAAAGTCTCAGAAGCAATTTTTGTAACTTGTATTTTATATACCATGACTTTACCACCATCGATACCTTATTGGATTGCAGTAGTTGGTATCATATTTGGTGTAGTTTTTGGTAAAGAAGTATTTGGAGGCTTTGGAAGAAATGTATTTAATCCGGCTCTAGTAGCTAGAGCTTTTGTTTATGTAAGTTTTCCAGCACCATTAACAATAGAATGGTCAAAGGCAGCTCAAGGATTTCCAGGAGGTTTTAGTGTATATTTAACGGAAGGAATAGAAGCTATTTCTCAAGCTACGCCAATGTTAATATTTAGGGAAACAGGTAGATTAACCTCTTTTAAAGATTTATTAATTGGGAATGTTTCAGGTTCAATCGGTGAAACAAGTGCTATATTAATAATCCTTGCAGGAATATACTTAATTTATAAAAAAAGTCGCTGCTTGGGAGACTATGGCAGGATGTTTTGTTAGTTTTATAGGTTTAAGTAGTATTTTATATTTAGCAGGAAATTCCCAAATCCCAAATCCGGTTTTTGGAATAATAGCAGGAGGATTTTTATTTGGAACAGTATTTATGGCTACAGATCCAGTCTCTTCTCCTAAAACTAAAGAAGGCAGATGGATTTATGGAATTATAATAGGAATAGTTACAGTAATTATAAGAGGCTATGCACTATTTGCAGGAGGTATGATGTTTGCCATCCTAATAGGTAATACCTTTGCACCTATAATTGATGAGGGTGTAAGGGTATATAAGAAGCATAAGAAGGAATCTAAAGAGAAGGGGGGGCGATGATATGAAGAAGTCATTTAGTTACCCTATAATCTTTATGGCAGTTATAACGGCTATCTTTACATTTATACTTGCATTTTTAAATTATAGTACTGCAGATAAAATAGAATTTTTACAAGATACTGAACTTAGAAGAAAGATATTATATGTATTTGATATTCCAATTCCATCGGAAAGTCCTGAAGATATAGCTAAAACCTTTAAGGAAAATGTAGAAGAAGAAACTATAGATGGAGAGAAAATATTTTTTTATAAAAGAAAATGATGAAATAAAAGGTTATGCTGTTCCAGTGGGAGGACCAGGATTATGGGGGGGAAGTATAGAAGGTTATATAGGATTATCTGCAGATCTTTCTCATATATTAGGTTTAGACTTTACAAATCATTCTGAAACTCCTGGATTAGGAGGAAGAATTTCAGAAGATGAATTTAAGGAACAGTTTAGAAATTTAGATTTATCTCAAAGTCAAGATGGAGACTATATCATATATAGGCCTGCACCAGGGGGAAATGTAGATGCCATCACAGGAGCTACATTGACATCTAAATCTGTAAGTGATTTTCTTAACCAAGATATCTACGAATTTATCAAAAGTAAAAGGGGGGGATAAGTAATGGCTAAAGATAATATTAAAAAGATTTTCAAAACGGGAATTTGGGATGATAACCCAGTATTTAGGCAGATATTAGGTATATGTTCAGCACTAGCTGTTACAAACCTAATGATGAATTCTCTGATTATGGGTTTAGGTTTAATATTTGTAACTGCATTATCTTCATTAACCATTTCTATAATTAGGCAATTTACACCTAAACATATTAGAATGATGGTTCAAGTACTTATTATTTCAGCATATGTAATTATAGTTGATATATTTTTAAAAGCATATCTACCAGAAATGAGTAAGGCCCTAGGCCCCTATGTAGGATTGATAATTACCAACTGTATAATTATGGGAAGAGCAGAAGCCTATGCACAAAAAAAATCCACCTTTAGAGTCTTTTTTTAGATGGTGTAGCTTCTGGAGCTGGATATACGATGGTACTTTTGATTATTGCTTTCTTTAGAGAACTTATGGGTTTTGGTACCATATTTGGATATCAAGTTTTAGGGGGATTGGTGGACTCCTTGGAGCATAATGGTAATGCCGCCAGCTGCCTTCTTTATTTTAGCTATTATTATTTGGATTACCCATAATATTCAAGATAAAGATGAAGGAGAGGTGGCTAAATAATGGTGGAACTTAATCCTTTTGTCATATTTATAGCAGCAATATTTACAAATAATATGATTTTATCAAATTTTCTAGGTATGTGTTCTTTTATTGCAGTTTCTAGAGAAATACCAACGGCTTTAGGTTTAGGACAAGCAGTTACTGTAGTATTAGGATTTACATCAATAATAAATTATTTAATCTATCATTATGTTCTAGTTCCTTTAGAATTAGAATACTTAAGATTTATAGTATTTATAGTTAGTATAGCAGCCTTGGTACAATTATTGGAAATGATATTGGAAAGGTATTTACCAAATTTATATTATGCCTTGGGAATATTTCTACCATTAATAACAGTAAACTGTGCAATATTGGGAGTATCTTTATTTATGATTATTCGTAATTATACATTCCTTCAGTCTGTAGGATTTGCAATAGGTTCAGGTATTGGATGGACCTTAGCCATAGTAGCAATGGCAGGAATAAGGCAAAGGATCAAAAATGCACCTATACCTAAAGGATTACAGGGAGCGGGAATTACATTGATAATTACCGGATTAATGGCTTTAGCTTTATAGGCTTTTCAGGCATTGTCCAAATTCAGTAAGGAGGGGGTAAATATGAATAGTATTTTAATGACAACTTTAGCTTTAACAGTTATTTCTGCCATATTTGCCTTACTACTTACCATAGCAGATAGAACAATAGGTAATTATGGTGAAGTACAATTAACCATTAATAATGACAAACAATTTACTGTAGAAGGAGGTAGTTCTCTATTATCCACATTAATAGAGCAAAAGATATTTATTCCTTCTGCTTGTGGTGGTAAAGGAACTTGTGGATATTGTAAAGTTCAAGTTCATGAAGGTGGAGGACCTGTATTACCTACAGAACTACCTTTTTTTTAACTAAAGAAGAATTAGAGAATAACGTAAGACTATCTTGTCAATGTAAAGTAAAACAGGATATAAAAATAGAAATACCAGAAGAATTATTTAATGTCAAAGAATTTGAAGCTACAGTGGAAGATATAGTAGATTTAACTTCAGTAATAAAATTAATTAGAATTAAATTGCCAGAAGGCGAAGAAATCAACTTTAAACCTGGACAATATGTTCAGCTAAAGGCGCCTTTATATGAAGGAAACGATGAAGAAGTATATAGAGCGTATTCTATAGCTTCGTCTCCAAAGGAAAAAAACTATATAGAATTAGTTATTGGATATGTACCAGAAGGTATAGCCACTACTTATGTTCATCACCATTTAAAAGTTGGAGATTCTGTTCACATAAATGGACCTTATGGAGATTTTTATTATCAAGACAATGATAGGGAAATGTTATTAGTGGCAGTAGGTACAGGAGTAGCCCCTATACTATCTATACTTAAACATTTAAAGGAAAATAATATCAATAGAAAAGCTACATTTTACTTTGGAGCAAAAACACCAGATGATTTATTTATGTTAGATTCTTTTAAAGAATTAGAAGAAACCCTATATGATTTTAAATTTGTACCTTGTCTATCTAGGGCAACAGAAGAACATAATTGGGATGGATTTAAAGGTAGAGTTAACAACGCCTTAGATGAATTTATAGAGAGTGGAGATAATAAAGAGGCTTATTTATGCGGTAATGAGCCTATGATCAATTCAGTAACAGATTCTCTGACAAAGAAAGGTATTCCAGAAGAACTAATTTATTATGATAAGTTTTAACAAAATGGGCGAAAGCCCATTTTGTATTTAAAGTGTTTTGTAATGAAAATGTAATATTGTTGTAATTTTACCATAATATTCATATGCTATCCTTATAGCAAAGGAGATGATAAAATGAAAGCTAAAAAAAATAATAACCACATTTTTAGCAGTAACATTACTTTTAACAAGTTCATCTTTAGTACTTGCAGACAATCATAAAGAAAATAGAATTAACTACGGAAAAATAGAAAATCTAAAACTACAAGAAGATAAAATTAAGATATAATATGAAACAATAAATTATGATAAAACAATATTAAAATCACCATGAGGATACCTTCAATTGGTGGCCTAAAAGATATAGATTTCCAAAAAGATATTAATAATTCTATTAGGGAATCGGCATTATCTGAAAAAGAAGATTTTATGGAACAAGCTATTTTAGAAAATGTCAAAAGAAAAAGACGAGGCTATTCACCATTAAATTTTGAATTTAATTATAATTACGAAGTAAGAAATACACATAATATTTTGTCACTATTAATAAAAAAATATAAATATAGCGGTGGAGCTAATGGTGAATCCTTTAATGAATATTACAATATAGATATAAGAGAAAGCAAATTACTGAAATTAGGTGATTTATTTAAGAAAAATAGTAACTATATTGATAGAATCAATGAAGAAATTCTTGAATTAATATCTAAAGACCCAGATAAATATTTTACTGGAGATAACGGATTTAAAACAATAAGTTCAGATCAAGAATTTTTCATTGAAGATGGAAATTTAATAATCGCATTTCCAAAATATAGTATTGCTCCTGGTTCAACGGGTATACCAACTTTTAAAATATCATTAAAAGATTTAGATGATATTTTAGTAGATTCTTATTTAGCTTATAAAGACTATGTGTATGTGAATGAAGAATATGAATTTAGTTTCTCAATGCCTTCAAGTTGGGAGGATAAAGTCAAGATAGTAGAAAAATCAGATTTAGAAGACTATATTATAGATGAATATGAATTTGATGATATTGAGTTTATAGTTGATTTTATTTATACACCAGATAATAAAATCAAAGAAGAGGCTAAGTTACTATCAATAATTGTATTGGAAAAAGATGAGTATGATTCTTTAAGAAGAACATTAAAGAATAAATTAGGAGAATTACTAGGAGAAAAAGAAGATTTTGTATATTTAGGAAAGATATATTCTAATCCTTATAGCTCAAAATCCTCAGAGTATACTGAGTTCCAATTAAGGTCCTCTGATATTCAAGGTAGACTAGATAGATTATTTGAATTCATTGATGAAGAAGACAAAGATGATGATTCTAAAGATAAAAACAAAGAAAAAGATAAAGATAAAGAAAAAGATAAATCCAATAAAGATTTAGATAAGTATAAATGGGTTTTTATAAATGGCAAGAGAGAAAACCTAAATAAATCAATGTATAAAAATGAAAATGATAATTTAATGATACCAGTAGCTAAAGTTTCTAGAGGACTAGGATACAAAGTAAAATGGAATCCTCAAAACAATACCATAACTTTAGATGGTGGTAAAGTTGCTACTATCACAATAAATTCAAAAAAAATATTCTACACCAAATTCAACTATAACTTTAAAAGATGAGGCAAAGATAATTAATGGAACCACATTTGTTCCTGTAGATTTCTTTAAAAAAAATTGTTAGAACTAAATGTTGACATAAATAGTGAAGGCATGCTGAATATATATAAATAAACCTTTTAAAAAAAAGAATTTTCCTAATTAATTAGGAAAATTCTTTTTTTATTTAATAGGAGCGTGTCCAGCAAAGCTGGTCACTTACATGTTGGTGAAAGTCCAACCTACGTAATCGCCAAGGAGCGTAGTAGATATATAACCATGTAATGGTGAGAACCATTGCATGAAGCGTTATGAAAATGTACCGAAAGTGGTGCTATCGAATATGCAGACCGTAACATAAAGTGAATCTTGCAGCACTGTTAGAAAACCCCGAGGGGGGGACAAAGAAACTGACGAGCCTCTTCCTATTGGGCGAAGTCCATGGAAGTCAAGGTATAGAACTTGGAGCCCTTGACGAAGAAGTTTCCGGTGTATGGAGAGCGGTATGTATAGAATGTAAGAGACTGGAACTGGAGAGGTCCTAACTCGCGATTTACGACAATCTATAAGCGTTTAGTGAAAGGAAAGTCGGCGAGAAGGAAGTCGGAGGGGAAAATAGTACCAACGATGATGTAGACAACATAACTACATCTAGGGAAGGTTCCCTACTTAATTCAGGTTTTTAGAGGGGGGGTAAGAGTGAGTGAATGTTCAAAGAACTAACAACACCATAGATAAAGTTCGACAACTCCAAAGAAAACTATACCAATCAGCCAAGATTAATAAGGCGAGGAAATTTCATGCTTTGTACGATAAGCTCTATCGAGATGATATTCTCCTCAAAGGATGGAGCACTGTGAAAGCTAATCAAGGTAGTGCAGGAATAGATGAACAAACAATAGTGGATATTGAGAGTTATGGAGTGGATAAACTTATTCTTGAAATTCAAAATGAGTTAATGGAAGGAGTGTATAATCCTCCGCCTGTACGACGAGTATATATACCAAAAGCTGACGGTAAGAAAAGACCGCTAGGTATACCTACTGTAAAAGACCGTATAATTCAATCTGCAATGAAAATTGTAATTGAACCAATATTTGAGGCAGATTTTAAAGATTGTTCATTTGGTTTTAGACCGAAAAGGAATCAACACCAAGCGTTAGAAGTAATACGAAAAGCCTGTAACAATAAAGGAAACTACGTACTTGATGGCGATATCAAAGGATATTTTGATAACATAAATCATGAGAAACTAATGTTATTGGTAGAGAAAAGAATTAGTGACAGAAGAATCTGTAAGCTCATAAGGAAATGGTTAAAATCTGGAGTAATGGAAGATGGAAGACTAGAAACAAGTGAACTAGGAAGCCCACAAGGTGGTGTCATTTCGCCGTTGCTAGCAAATATATATCTAGATTACTTAGATACCGTATGGGAAAGATTCTACAGTCATTTGGGGAAGTTGATTCGTTTTGCAGATGACTTTGTAATTGTTTGCAAGAATTACAAGGACGTAAGTCAAACCTACTCAGCAATTCGGTTAATAATGAATCGACTCGAACTAAACCTAAACATAGATAAGACTAGAATAGTTAACCTGTGGGGTGGAAAAGAAGGATTCATTTTCTTGGGATTTGAAACCAGGAAAGTCAAAATGAAAAGAGCAAATGGTACAGAATACTATGCCACAGAGCAATGGATTAGCAATAAATCTAAACAAAACGTACAAGCAAAAGTTAAAGAAACCTTAAAAGATTCTACTCTGTATCAAGACATTGAAGTCGTGATAAAACGCCTAAATCTGAAGATTGTGGGGGGGTGGAGAAATTATTATGGTATCTCACCAGCAAGGACATTACTAAAAATTGATAAATTTATTCTGACGAGACTAGTAATTTGGTACAACAAGAAGAGACAGAATAGAAAGTTATATAAGTATTATGAACTTGCTAAACAGTTCAAAGATTTAGGATTAAAAAGAGTAACATTCGCATCGTAATGCTGTTGGAAGAAGAATTTCGGAAAGCCGTATGAAGGAGAACTTCACGTACGGTTTGATGAGGAGGTTCTGGCAGAGGTTATTCCAAAGCCAGAACTTTACTCTACAAGTTCTACTTTCCCTATTAAAT
>JMBV01000098.1_pt1 | contig 33380 bp, 65 predicted proteins | sample 616531 | NCBI WGS metagenome assembly JMBV01 (sample SAMN02727904, study PRJNA239997) | anaerobic digester metagenome | biome: anaerobic digester; isolation source: mesophilic anaerobic digester inoculated with municipal waste water sludge... | place: Germany: Bielefeld University, CeBiTec ...
CGCGGTGAGCGGGAGGGAAATGGCCCGTAAAGGTAGAAAAATGGCACTGGACAGTTGTGGGGGGGAGAAAATAATGGAAGATAAAACGAAATTGGCTTATTTAGCAGCAATTACTTACGCCGTAATCATCGGCCTTTCTTTTATTCTCAAAAGTTGCCCTGCAGTATGCCGCGCCCATTGATTTACTGGCCTATCGATTCTCAGCTTCCTGCCTTGCCCTTTCCGTTCCGATTCTGTACAAAAGGAAAGTGATGCGGCTCACCTTTAGACGCTTTGTGTCTTTAGCCCCCCCTTGGCCATATTTTATCCTCTGCTGTTTTTTTTAGTTTTCAAACCTTTGGGCTGCGGCTGGCCACATCTTCGGAGGCAGGTATTATGCAGGCTTCTGCCCCCCCGGTGTTTATTATGCTTTTAGCCCGGCATTTTCTTGGGGAACGATTAAATGCTAAGCAGAAAGCATCTGTGCTTGTTTCTGTCCTAGGTGTAGTTTTTATCCTGGTCATGAAAGGATCGGCGATAGGCGCCGCCAATTTTAAGGGCCTTGTCCTACTGCTTTGTTCCGTTTTATCTTTTTCCGCCTATAACATTTTAGCCCGCAAATTGGTGCGAAACTACACAAATTGGGAATTAAGTTTTGCCATGATGTTTCTTAGTTTTCTGGTTTTTGTGCCTCTCTCTATAATCGGCCATCTGCGGCGAGGCAGCTTGGCCGCTCTATTGGTTCCCCCCCTGCAAAGCAGGGGGTTTGTTCTGTCCGTTTTATACCTGGGCGTATTATCCACACTCGGAACCTCCATGCTCAACAATTATGCCCTTTCACAACTGGAGGCCTCAAGGGTCAGCGTTTTTGGCAATTTGGGTACGGTCATTTCTATGCTGGCGGGCGTGCTATTTTTGCAGGAAAAACTCTTTTATTATCATCTTCTGGGCACTTTTTTTGATTATCATCGGCGTCGTTGGCACCAACTATTTTGCCTTGGCTAAAGGAGGAGCGAAATGCAAATTCTAGTGATTAGACACGGCCAGTCCCAAGCCGATGTGGAGGATCGCCTGGAAGGGCGGGCTGACTTTCCCCCCCTGACTGAACTTGGGCAAGAGCAGGCGCTCTCGGCCGCCTGGTGGATAAGGGACCATTGTCCGCCCGAGCTAGTACTGAGCAGCACTTTAGTGCGGGCAGCCGCCACCGCCCGTGCAATCAGTGAAGCAGTGCAGGTGGAATTAAGGTTTGAACCCCTATTAATGGAATGGGATAATGGCAAGCTGGCCGGTTTGTTAAGGGAAGAAGCGGATAGGCTTTACCCCCGCCCGCCCGCAGGAGGCCGCAAGCCCCCCCACGATACTAATGCTGAAACAGAATCCATGATTCAGTTCAGGGCACGGGCCGAGACGTTCTGGTCAAAATTCACCCACGAATACATACTGCCCGCCCGCTATCAAAGGGTGGCGCTGGTTTCCCACGGTGGCATGATCAACATGCTGTTTAGGTGTTTTGCCGCCCTACCTCTCACTGACGATGTATTTTTAGCTTCAGGCGATACGGGCATCCATCTCTGGGAAGTGACGCAGGAGGGGGGGCCGTGGCGCCGCCGCATTCTATTCAGCAATCGGCAGGAGCATTTGAATAGATGACCGCTCTTTTTTTTGAATTAGGGAGGAAAATAGTTTACAGGTTAACTAACATGCTGTATACTATAGTTAACAGGTTAACTATGGAGGGTTTACCGTGTCTATCCGTGAGATTTGGTTTTACGCTAATAATATCATTAATTCGGCCAGGCAAATTGTCAACGAGAAGCTGGGCTATCTCAATTTGGGCAGCGCGGAAGGAAATATCCTGCTGCACCTACTAACAAGTGATGCTGTTCTGCGCCAAGAAGATCTGGCGGAACAGTTAGAAATATCTAAGCCCGCCATTTCGCGAGCCCTGGTTTCACTGGAGGAAAAGGGTTATGTGGCTAGGCGGAAGGACCCGGGTGACCTGCGCGTCAGAAGGGTCTTTCTCACAGAAAAGGCTAGGCGGATCGGTGCCGAAATAGAGGAAGCCTACGACGCGATCTTTGCATTAGCGTCCGAGGGGCTTTCGCCGGGGGAAATAGCAATTTTTATTGAATTATTCAGCCGTGTTTCTGATAATTTCGTAGCGGCGCGGAAAGGGAAAGAGGAGGGGGAATCGGGCAATGGTAATAAGTGATCTTTGGGCCGCGGTTATTCTTATGGCCTACTATTTAGTGGGGGGGTTGGCGGTTATACCCACCATGCTTAAGGCGTGGTCTAACCTTCCCAAAGAAGTGATTCGCAAAATACAGCATGTGGTTTACAGCCTTTCCATTTTCATTCTTCTGCGCCTTTTCAGCGCCTGGTATGTGGCGGTGGGGGCAGCGTTTTTATTGGTGCTGCTGGCCTATCCGGTGCTGTATTTGATCGAACGTACCGACTTTTATAAGAAAATGTTCGTAGATAGGACCGAACGCGGTGGGGGAGCTGCGCAAACAGCTGCTCTATGTGCAATTGTCCTTTGCTCTGTTAATCTTTTTGTTTTGGGGGGGCTTACTGGGGGGGGCAAAATGGCATTATACTGTGGCGGTGGCCGTGATGGCCTGGGGGGGTTTTGGCGATGCCGCCGCGGCATTAGTGGGCAAATTCTTTGGCAGGATCAAGATTGTGCACCGCTGGGTTGAAGGGGCAAAGACCTGCGAGGGTACGCTGGCCATGATCGCAGTTGCCTTTATAACTACGTTTTTACCCTTTTGTTTTTGAGCGGCCTTTCCTGGTATATTTGCCTTTTGATTGGCGCGGTTGTGGCGCCCGTGGCGGGCGTGGTGGAGCTGTTTTCTCGTCGGGGGGGAACGGATACCTTAACGGTACCTCTCACAACGGCGGCCGTTGTTTTTCCCTTGGTGTACCTGTTCACTTACCTGGGGGGGTGGTAGTATGGACACTTATAATGCAGAAGACACCAAGCGGCAGAGAACGCTCTTGGCCTCTATGCTTTTGAGCATGTGGGCGCCCGTGGCCACCGGGGGGGTGGCGATGTTCTTAAGCGGTTCGGTAACGCAGATCGCTGATTTTATTCGCCGTACGGTGGAGTTTTTCGCCTTGTTCCTATCCTGGTTTGTTTCCGTGCTTTGGCTAGACGGAGGGATCTAACGGATACGGTGCGGGAAAAGTGGGAAAATATTGTTAACAAGGTAATAGCGGCCGCTTTGGGCATTTCCGGCATCACCATGTTCTTGCTGGGGGGGCTGTTTCGCCTCGGAACGGTGCAGGCGGGTGGAAATGTTACACTGGGCCTTGCGGTAGCCCTTTTGGGGTTGGCAGTCAACTTTTGGTTTTGGCGCCGGTACACTAAATTGGGCAAGGCAGGGCCAAGCCTGATCATCACTGCACAGCGTCAACTTTATTTGGCGAAGGTAGTTGTTGATCTTTGTGTGATTGCTGCCTTAAGCGTTGTGGCATTTTGGCCCGCTCACAGGGTCTCTGTGTACATTGATTCCGCCGGTTCACTGGCGGTGGGGGCTTATCTGCTTTGGAGCGGTTTTCGCACCTGGGCCGCCCCCCCGAAAAAGGACACTGATACGGCCCAGCCAGAGTAGTTCGTCCTGAAAACAAAAGTGCCGCTGACTCTTCTTTTTCTGCCGAGAAGAGTTTTTTTACTGGGTAAATTGGCAGGAATAACCACACCGTCGGTGAATAATTGTCTTTCTGAGGAGGTGCTGTTATGCCTAAGACAGGAAAACGGTTTATGCAAGAGACAAAGTATCAAAATCTTACTATTCCCGATCAGGAACTGGATCTACCGCAGCCGCCCCCCCTAGAATCACCCTACCCGGGGGGGATGCGGACGTAATCGGACTTCCCGTACCGGAACGTATTCAGATTAAGGACTGTTCTTTAAGGCAAGCTATTGAACAGAGGAAAAGTGTCAGGGAGTATGCTGGCGTTTCCCTCTCTTTGGAGGAGTTAGCTTACCTATTGTGGTGCACGCAAGGGGGGGTCAAGGAGATTACCACACGGCCGGCGACTATCAGAACTGTTCCCTCCGCGGGTGCGCGCCATGCCTTGGAGACTTATCTTTTGGTCAACAACATCACAACGCTTAAGCCCGGTATTTATCGTTATCTGGCTTTAGAACACAAATTGCTGCCCATTAAGTTGAGCGATGGCCTAGATCGGCTAGTGGCGGCAGCGGCGGTCGGCCAAGATCTTGTCACGGAAAGTGCGGTGACCTTTATTTGGACGGCGGCCATGTACCGCATGAAATGGCGCTATGGTGAGCGGGGGGGTATCGCTATATCCATCTAGATGCGGGCCATGTGTGCCAAAACCTATATCTAGCCGCTCAGGCAGTTGCCTGTGGGGTTTGCGCCATAGGGGCCTTTGATGATGATGAGCTGAATGCACTGCTGGGTTTGGATGGCGAGGAGCATTTTGCGGTGTACTTAGCGGCGGTGGGGGGGAAAGAGGCGTAGGGGGGGCAAGCGGGGGGGGTGTTTTTTTTGGAAGTAAATGGTTTTGAGCAAGAAAAAGAATGGCTGGCGGATGTCTATCAAGAACTAGATAATCAGCTGGCCCAAGTGCAGCGTAATTTGGAAAAATATCGTCAGGAGATGCTTGATGTCCGCACCGCTTTGCGAGAGGAAAGGTTGCATTCTTCCAGCCCCAAACGCATGCTGGATGCGGCTCAACAGATTACTCAGCTGGAACACAGCGGTGGTTATTTCGGCCTGCAGAGGCGCCTTTTGGAGGGCCTGCAAGCATCATTAGAGGTTCCCTATTTCGGGCGCCTGGATTTCCACGAAAACGGCCTGTCCGCAAGGGAAAAACTGTATATAGGGGTGCGCTCCGTGATTGACCAAAAAAAGCGGGTGGCCCCCCCTTGTCTATGACTGGCGCGCCCCCGTTTCCAGCATGTTTTACGATTACGGCCTGGGCGAGGCCGAATATGAAGGGCCCGGCGGTGTTTATCGGGGGGGCGAAATTTATCTTAAAAGGCAATATCGAATCAAAAACCGCGAACTTATTTATATGTTTGATAATGAACTCAAAATCGATGATGAAATTCTGCAGGAGGTTTTAGCGGGCAGGGCCTCGGCTAAAATGCGAAATATCGTCAACACTATTCAGCGCGAACAAAATCGGGCGATCCGCAACGATAAAGATCCTTTGCTTTTAGTTGAAGGGCCTGCGGGCAGCGGTAAAACATCGGTCGCTTTGCATCGCATAGCCTATCTTTGTACAGGCAGCGAGCCTATTTGCGTTCCGAAAACGTGCTTATTTTTCACCCAGCAAAATTTTCAGCGATTACATTTCCCATGTACTACCTGAGCTGGGCGAAGAAAACGTTCCCACAACCACTTTTAAAGATTATGCCGAACCCTGCTTGGATTGGCAGTGGGAGTAGAATCCCAATTTAGCTGCTTGGAAAGGCTATTTGAAAAAGAAGGGGAAAAACGGCAGCGGCAGCAACAGCTGATCGCCTTTAAATCATCCGCTGATTTTCAAGCCGTGTTAGATGGTCTGGTCCGGCACATTGCAGCGGAAATGCGTCGATTTTTTTGACATCAGCGTCCTAGGCCGCCCGGTCTTGAGTGAACAGGAACAGATCAAGCTTTTTGATGAAAATTATAGTTATCTTCCTATCAATAGGCGTCTTAAGCAAATTTACAAACGGTTTCTTTATCTGCTCAGGCCTATCAAAAAAACAGCTGGTGCAAGAATGTTTGACAGAGGTTCGGTCTGATCCCGCCTATGAGGACGAGTCGTGGTGGGCCGGGGGCGAGGGAAGCGGTGCGGCGGGTTCGCTCAGAGCTGGATCCCATCTTGGAACGAGTCCGCGCAAATTTGCAGCTTAGTTATGCTGATTGGTACTGCAGGCTCTGGCAGGATGAGGCTCTTTGGCGCCGGGTCGCGGGGGGGTATTGCCTTGCCGGAACATGCGGTAGGCAGCCTGGGTGCGTTAAAGCACGGCCTGGTTCCGTTTGAGGATGCTGCCACCCTTTTATACCTCCGGGGCGAGTTGGAAGGTTACGAAACAAGAACAAATGTCCTTCATGTCATTGTGGACGAGGTGCAGGACTATGGGCCTTTGCAGCTAGCAGCCCTCAGGAGGGCCTTTCCAAAGGCCAAGTTCACCTTTGTTGGTGATGCCCTCCAGTCTTTAAGCCCGTTCTTTTGGGAAAATGACGTGATCTGTCTGCAGGACGCTTATGCCCATTTAGGTTTGGAAACGGTTACCCTTACTAAAAGCTATCGTTCCACCGTGGAAATCTTTCAATTTTGCGGCGCGGTTCTCGGCGGTGGTCCCCCAAGCCGAAAATGTGCTGCGACATGGAAAGAAACCGATTCTGGCTGAGGTGGAAAAGGAAGATGGCCTGGAACAAGTAAGGCACCACATCGACGATTTGAGGCGCAACTATAATACTGTGGCGGTTATTTGCCCTAGCTTCGCGAATGTGAGAGGCTTTATTCCCAGCTGAGCGGTTTGTATGCGCAGGGCGACATCTCGTTTTTGAATGACGAAAGAGCTTCATTTCAAAACGGGGGGGTGGTCATTGTGCCGGTCTTTTTGGCCAAAGGCCTGGAATTTGACGCAGTCGTTTTACCTGAAGTGGGGGGAAACCGTCTACCGGGAAGAATTCCAGCGGCGCCTGCTCTACGTGGCGTGCAGCAGGGCCTTACACGAGTTGAGGCTGCTTTACACGGGTGCGCTCTCGCCGCTTTTGCGAGCGGTACCCCAAAAACTCTACAGCGAGGAATAAAAAAAACCCCCCCGCAAGGGGGGGCCTGTGTTATAGATGTTATAGATGGCAGGGGGGGAGACAGGAATCGAACCCGCAGCCCTCGGTTTTGGAGACCGATGCTCTGCCAATTGAGCTACTCCCCCCCTGCGACATCTCTATGATAGCACAGAGACATATGAGGGTCAACTCTTTTGCGGCAGGAATTGTCCTTAAGCTGTCTAAGTACTAGTGTTGTAATAGATATCATAAAGGAGTGGAACAAGTGGCGGTAGAAATTTTAGGGAAGGTGCCGGTGGGCATCTCCAACAGACACATTCATCTTTCAAAGCAGGATTTGGAAACGCTCTTTGGGGAAGGCTATCAGCTGACTATACGAAACGACCTATCCCAAACCGGGCAATATGCGGCGGAGGAGACTCTGACCATCGAAGGACCTAAAGCGCCTCTTCTGAATGTTAGAATTTTGGGGCCGACTAGAAAAGAAACGCAGGTGGAGATTTCCCGTACCGATTCGTTTGCCCTCGGCGTTAAACCGCCGGTGCGTGATTCGGGCCATTTAAAAGATACACCCGGTATTACCTTGGTTGGGCCGCAGGGCAAAATAGAACTGCAGCGCGGTGTTATCATCGCTCAGCGTCATATTCACATGACTGAGGCCGAGGCGGAGCAGTTTGGTGTCAAAGACAAGGATTTGGTCTCGGTACGTGTTGGCGGTGAACGGGGGGGCGTCGTTTTCCATAATGTTTTAATTCGCGTGCGCGATGATTTCGTTTTAGAGATGCATATTGACACCGATGAGGCAAACGCCGCAATTTTGAGCAACGGACAGCTGGTTGAGGTTTTCCGGTAAGTGAAAGGAAGGACAAAAATGGATCTACAAAAAAATAGCTAATGTTATTAGGGGATTAAGCGCGGATGCGGTGCAAGCGGCTAACTCAGGCCACCCCCCCGGCGCTCCTTTAGGCCTTGCCGATATTGGTGCGGTGCTTTACTTTGACTCCCTCAAACATAACCCGGCCAACGCCAACTGGCCGAACCGGGATCGCTTCATCTTATCAGGCGGGCATGGTTCCGCGCTTTTATACTCACTGTTACACCTATCGGGGTACCAGGTTTCTATCGATGATCTAAAGAACTTTCGCCAACTCGGTTCTAATACACCCGGCCATCCCGAATACGGAGACACGGATGGGGTGGAGACAACTACCGGCCCATTGGGCCAAGGGATCGGTAACGCAATCGGCATGGCAATTGGGGAAAAAAATGGCGGCCGCGCGTTACAATCAACCGGGTTTTGAAATCGTCAATCACTACACTTATGTTTTGGCAGGAGACGGAGATTTTATGGAAGGTGTCAGTGCTGAAGCATCTTCGTTCGCCGGCCATCTTGGGCTGGGCAAGTTAATTATGGTCTATGACTCTAATGAAATTACGATTGAGGGTTCGACAAGTCTCACTTTCACCGAATCGGTTAAAGAACGCTATATGGCATATGGCTGGCAGGTGTTGGAGGTGGACGGCCATAATATCCCCCCGATCTGCAGCAAAAACTGGCCGAGGCGCGGGAAAACACTACTCAACCAACGTTGATTATCGCTCGCACCCGGATTGCCAAGGGGGGGCACCCACCAAAGAGGGAACGGCGGCCAGCCACGGTGCCCCCCCTTAGGCGATGAGGAGATTGCCGGTTTAAAAGCGGGCCTAGGCCTGCCGAGCGAGGAAAAGTTCTATGTACCTGATGATCTAAAGAATCTGCCGGAATTGATGAAACAGCGCGGTGAGCAATCCGAAGCTGACTGGAATGCCCTTTTCACAAAGTGGTCCGAACAGTATCCCCCAATTGAGGAAACAGTGGGATGCGGCTCTAGGCCAGGCACTGCCCGATTTGAACGATGTACTGACTATGTTTGCGCCGGATGCGAAAATCGCCAGCCGGGCCGCGAGCGGCCAAGCGTTAAACGCTATTGCCAAACAAGTGCCCTACTTAGTGGGGGGGCTCAGCCGATTTATCGCCTTCCAATAACAGCTGGCTGCATGGGGAAGGGGTTGTTACCCAAGGTGATTTTGGCGGACGCAACTTTAACTTCGGAGTGCGCGAACATGGGATGGCTTCTGTGCTAAACGGCTTGGCCTTGTACGGTCAATTTCGCGTTTTCGGCGCTACCTTCTTGATTTTTTTCCGATTATATGCGGCCCAGCATGCGCCTTGCCGCTTTAATGAAACTGCCCGTAATCTATATTCTCACACACGACTCACCCTATGTGGGCGAAGATGGGCCAACTCACCAACCGGTGGAGACAACCGAGTCTCTGCGGCTCATTCCCAATTTGAGTGTTTTTCGTCCGGCAGACGCGGAGGAGACCGCCTGGAGTTGGGTGGAGGCAATGAAACGCCTCGATGGGCCCAGTGCTTTGATTTTGACTCGTCAAGGCTTGCCTATGCTTGCTAAACCGGAGGGCTGGGATTTCACCAAAGGCGCTTATATTGTCCGGGAAGAGCAAGAAGAGTTGGCTGTTGTCTTGGTTGCTGCAGGCAGCGAGGTTAACTTTGCTCTGCGGGCGGCGGATGAAGTGGAAAACCGGGCTTGGGCGTACGGGTAGTATCGGTACCCAACCGCGGGGGGGCGTTTTTGCAGCAGGAAGAAAAATATCGCAACAAAATTATACCACCCCAGATACCCACTTTAGCAGTGGAACTCGGAGTGGGCGCAGGTTGGTTCGGCATCAATCCGCAGGGGGGGCGGGTGGATGTCTTCAGCCTGGAGCGCTTCGGTGCCAGTGGGCCGGGGGGGCAGGAAGTAGTGGAGCATCTTGGCTTCACGATTGAGGCTTTGAAGAAAAGGATCAAAAAAACTGGTGAAATAGTTAAGATGAAAGGGCTGCCCATGGGCAGCCTTTTTCCTTGGTGCGCAAAGGCACCTGGCTCTTACCCCCCCCAAAGCGTTATTGGTCAATGGGAGGTGGCGGTTGCATGGTTCTTCAGACTCCCTTGAGACCACACTCACCGTTCACCCGGCATTTCATACAATGGCAAAGGGGTGAAACCATGTCAATGCCCAAGGTTCCGGATATTACGCCCGAATTCGAACTTGAGCGGTATGAAGCAATCACACTTCTGCTAACATCGATCGCCATGGAAGAGATGGGGCTTGCTCACATTTTGAACGCGGAAGGGGAAAAAGTTCAGTACTTGTTAGGGCAGAAAAATAAAGGAAAGTTAGGGGGCCGAACAGCTCCTGGAAATTAACGGCAGTGTGGAAGCAATCATTCGCTCTGTGACAAAATTACAAATAATCTTATCTGATAAACTGGATAACGTTATCCGGCTTTTGCAGTATGAGAGGCATAAGGGTGAGAAACCCCCCCCATGCCCAGAAGCCGCCTGCGCTCTAGCGGGTAGTGGCGTTGGTTGTGTCGTGAGTGAGCGGGATTGCTTCTTCGGGGCAACTGTTTCTTTAGAGGCCTTCGATGAAAAAAAATGGGGTGCCATTTGTGGAAATACACTCTTTACAAACAAAGCTGCGATGGGATGGCCTCAGTATCGCTGACCCCCCCTCTGCGCAAAACCTAAGAGTATCATGCAGCATGGGCGAAAAATGTCCGACACCGGAAAAGCCTAATACGATGGCCACCTGCGGTAAGGCCCTAATGCTCTGCAAAGGGTCAAGCGGAGTAAACCGGCGGGCAACAGTGGATTTTTCATTGCAGGTGTGGGATTACGGGATCGGTGCCAAATTCCAGATGAAAACGTGGTACCGAGGAGAACAGTCTTTTGAACACGACAGTGGCGTTGTTCGGGTCACCCAAGGGGGGGATTTGAGAATCAAAGAAAGGCATTCGGGGGGGACGCAAAAATGCTAGGCGAGATTGCCTAGCATTTATGGCTGTCGGCGCAAGCAGTTTTAATAGTCTCGCGGAAAGGACATGCCTGTTCCATACTGGGTTTGCGTTTGTGTTTGGGTGGGGGAACTGGCTTTCATAACCGGAAAACTTTTGGTGTTCTTTCGTGATTTGACCGGGCTGTTCCGGATGCAGAGAATACCACCCTTTTTCAAACATAAGATTAAATACGTTTCGGCAGGCGTGATGTGTTTGGTTGAGAATGTGCAGGACATCGTGGAACAGGTCTTGGTGGCTTGTTTCGCGCACGAAAACATTGTAGCCGTCCGTCAAATATTTTTCAGTTGCCAAAATATCATTTAAGCGATCCCGATCATTAAATTCAGGGCCCTTTTGAAAATGGGCGCTGGGGTTTTTAATGGTGGGGGGGTTAGTTGACCCGCCGTAAGGCTGTTGATAGTTGCCATAAGAACCGCTGCGGCTGTTCATGCTGATCCTCCTAGTTATTGCTGATATTGTTGGTAAGGATAATGTTCATGGTCATGCTGCACATTGCTGAGGTGATTAAGCAAAATATCGTAGTGGGTCTGGTGCAGCTGGCTGATCTGCTCCAGCTGGTTTTTACCTGTTGATCAGAACACATGCTGGCGAAAGAGTGGGCCTTTTTCGACGCCAAGAGCTCCCAAGACAGGGCATCCGTAAGGTAAGCACAGTCCTTGGTGGATAAAACCCGAGGGGGGGCTGGCTCATCCTGCGCTGCTGCGAATATTGACCTTGATGCATAGTTAACCTCCTTTAGAATGTTTCACTAATAGATTACCCCTCTTTTCCACAAATAAACTCGAAATTAATTTTTACTTGAGAAGGACTTTGGCTTGGGAACAGGAATATATACTTAGTAAACAACTAATAAATAGTGGAGGCATCCTTGGGTGATGCTAAAACAAGATGAGGGGGGGGAAGGGCAATGAGTGAGTTGATTGCTAACAGCAAGCACCGGCAGAAAATCTTAAAGGGGATCATCAAAGATCTGCATGCCGGGGTAGATCCGGAGCAGATCAAAAGCAGATTCAGTGACCTTTTAGAGCAGGTCGGGCCCAGTGAAATCGGTGAACTGGAACAGAGCCTGATCAATGAAGGTTTGCCGGTGGAGGAAATTCAAAAACTGTGCGACGTTCATGTGGCCGTATTTAAGGAATCCTTGGAGAAACAAAAGGCAGCGGCGGCGGTCTTGGCCGAAGTTGAAACTAATCCTTTAGCTGACTTAGAGGACGAAAACAGAAAAATAAAGGCTTTAGTTGCTGATATCAAGGGGGGCTTGTGGAACAGATCGGGGGGCGGCAGAAGCGGGAAGCAGCATCAAAACGTTATTAGAGCGGTGGGGGGGTACGCAGCAAGAACGCCTGGGAATGGTTGAACAGCACTATTCTAAGAAAGAAAACATTCTTTTCCCTTATTTAGAACGATACGGCATCAGCGGGCCTCCTTCCGTGATGTGGGGGGGCATTCACGATGAGATTCGGGCGTCCCTGAAGGAAATTGGGCGGGTGATTGACAATGCCGGGAAAGATCCGGCCGGAGTGCAGTTAACGGTGGAAATAGGGAATATTGTACTTCCCGCTTTAAACGCTATAGCGGAAATGGTTTACAAAGAAGAACAGATTCTGTTTCCCATGTGCCGCGACACCTTTACCGCCGATGAATGGGAAGAAATTGAAGCACAGCTGCAGGATCCCTTTGCAACGGCCAAAAAAAGCCAGGCTGAGAGCGTGCAATCGGCAGGAAAGCAAGCGGGTATTGAGCTTGATATTGGCGCCTTGACGCCGGAGCAGATTAATCTTATGCTCACCCATCTACCTGTGGACATGACCTTTGTGGATGCCAATGATGAGGTGCGCTATTTCTCACTGGGGGCCGGAACGCATCTTTGAACGGGCTAGAGCGGTAATAGGCCGCAAAGTGCAGCTCTGCCATCCACCGAACAGCATGGGAATTGTGGAGCAGATCCTCGATGATTTTAAGAGCGGAAGCAAGGATAGTGCCGATTTTGGATAAACATGAAAGGCCAGTTGATCTATATTCGCTACTTTGCGGTGCGGGACCGGGCAGGGGTTTACCGGGGCACTTTAGAAGTTACGCAAAACATTACGGATATCCAAAAGCTAACGGGTGAGAAACGTATTTACGATTACTCCAACTAGCATAAAGCGGCAAATAATCCCTACTCCTTTAGCTAACACTAATGGGGCAGGGATTTATGTCTTTAAGAAGAAAACTATCAGCAGTATAGTTTGCTGAAAGAGGTTGATTGGCATTTCGGGTCAGCTGATATTTTTAGATGTGGAAACAACCGGGTTAAGCCCGCGCTGGGATAGGATTATAGAAATCTTTCTGGTGTCTTTGCAAAAGGACGGCGAAGTAAGAGAGCTGGGTACATTGATTAATCCCGAACGGCCGATTCCGGCAAGGATAACCGAGTTAACGGGCCTGACTGATCGAGATGTGGCCCAGGCACCGCTTGAGAGCGAGATTGCCGCGGAAATTCGGGATTTCATCGGGTTCGGCCTGCCTGTAGCCCACAACCTACCCTTTGATCGCGGTTTTCTAAATGCAATGTTTCGGCGTAACAACCTATTGGAAATAGGTGATGCGGGCCTTGATACATTGGCCATCAGCCGGGAACTATTCCCCAAACTGTGTATTTATCCGGGGGGGTGGAGGGAGCCATCGCTTAAGCAATTTGATGTACCACTTCGGATTGGAAGACCAGTACGCCAATTCCCACCGGGCCAAGGACGATGTTCTGCTTTTGGTAGAGGTTTTTCGCAACCTGCAGAGTTATGCGGCCGGTACTTCGCCCGGTGTTTTCCCCGCAGCGGTAACGCACGGCTGCCCCCGAGTGCGGCTCTGCTATGTATCTCTGTCTGGAAAAGGCAAGAGAATCCTCCGCTGCCAACAGGGCGCGGCCTGCCGATTAGAGTTGGTTGTTTAGAGTTGACATATACCCCAGGGGTATATAATAACGTCAGAATATGGTTCTGGAGCAATCAAAAGGAGGATAAAATTATGCCGATAACGGTAACCGATCAAAATTTTCAGGAGGAAATCCTGTCTAATGAAGGGGGGTCTCCTTTGTGGACTTTTGGGCCGCCTGGTGCGCTCCGTGCAGAATGCTGGCGCCCATCGTGGAAGAATTAGCAGCGGACTACGCCGATAAGGCCCAAATTGCCAAACTGGATGTGGATAGCAATCAGTATACTGCCCGTCAGTATGGGGTGATGAGTATTCCCACAATGATAATCTTTAAGGACGGCGAAGAGGTGGATCGCCTGGTGGGTGTGATGCCGAAAGAGATGATCGCGGGGGGCGCATTGATAAGTGGATTGCTTGACAAAAGGGCGCAATTAGGATAGAATTTGACGTAGTGGCGCGGGGGGGTGGAGCAGTCTGGTAGCTCGTCGGGCTCATAACCCGAAGGTTGTCGGTTCGAATCCGGCCCCCCCGCAACCATGCATGCTAAGGCCGGTTGCTAAAACCGGCCTTTTTGATGAGTAGAAATGAATTTGGAGGGAAAAACAATGCCACTGCCCGTGATCGCGGCCATTATCCGCGAAAACAACCGGGTGCTTCTCTGCCAACGCAAGGGCGGAGCTTGGCGGGGGGGAAATGGGAATTTCCCGGAGGCAAGTTGGAAGAGGGAGAAACGCCTGAAGAATGCCTCGTTCGAGAAATTGAAGAAGAGTTAGGTATCTCCATCACGGTGGGTGATATTTACCAGGCGGTGCACACTCATTACGATCATGGGGATTTCCTTTTGATCGGGTACCTGGCTGAACAGGTGGACGGTGAGATCTCGCTGCGCGTCCATTCCGACTGTGCTTGGGTTGATTTGAAAAATCTCGAAGCATATGACCTTGCCGAAGCCAATATACCTATTGCCAAGAGCTTAAAAGAAGAGAGCAATGCCGCCCGGCCCGGTGTGCGCGCCAATAGTAGGCCCGATTAAGCCTTGGATTACCTCTTTCGGTGCTAGATGTTCTTGGACTAATTCGATTAACTGATCTACCATCGTGTCGGCGCCGTAGGTGTGCATTACAGCAACTCTTTTATTGGAAAAATCAATATGGTGTTCCTGAGCCTTACGAACAATTGTTTGCAAGGCTTTTTTTCGTGGAGCGGACTTTTTCGCCGGGCTCGATTGTGCCTTCCGGTGTAATGTGTAAAATGGGCCTGATGTTTAACATCGAGCCTAAGAACCCCCCCTGTGTTTTGGTGAGGCGCCCGCCTCGCACTAGGTGGGTGAGGGAATCGATTGTAAAATGGGCAAAGGACTGTTTCCGTTGTTTTCCAAGCTGCGGCAAGATTTCACGTACAGAACAACCGGCTTCAACCAGTTCCGCAGCGCGCAATAAGAGTAGGGTTTCGCCAATCGATGCCGACCTCGAATCGAAGACATGTATACTCTCGCTTTTCAGAAGTTCTTTAGCAATTACCGCACTCTGCAGTGTGCCGCTTAGGCGCGAAGAGAGCCCCACATATAAAATAGTATAACCCCCCCGGCCTAGAAAGGGCCGGAAAGCCTCCACAAAATCGTGGGGGGGTTGACTTGATTGGTAGAGGGCAGCTGGCGGGAATGTGACATTCTCTGCCAAAACTGCTCGACTGAAAGGGTCACCTGATCCTTAAATTCCTCTGTACCGAAAATAACACTGAGGGGGGTACAACCTCGATTCCGTACTTAGCTTTATATTCTGCCGGTAAATCCGCTGCGCTATCCGTAAATAGTTTGATGTTTGTGTCCATGGCAGATCCTCCTGTTTTTTTTGTTGAACACAGGATTCGCCGTTCTTAGTTGGTTTCCTTCGCACCTGTTTTTCCACCTGGTGCTAACTCACGCCGTTTTGCGATTGGCAAGAGTAGAAAAATGGCGGTAGTAACAACCATTACGCCCGCTAACGCAAATATGCCTTTCTGCAGCGAATAATATTCGCCGATGAGACCCAGCAGCGCAGGCCCCCCGCCGTACCACCCAAAGACGCGGCTACCATCAGCCCGCTCGTGGTAAGATGGACATAATCGGGAAAAGGGCGGCTCCTTCCAGGAGAATTAGGGGAAAGATGCCCGAAAAGGAGAATCCAACGGCAAGAACCAAACTTAGCTGTGCCAACACGCCCAAAGGGCGGCCGAAGGGAAGGAGAAACAAGGCCGCTGCCCCCCCGCGAGCAGAATTAATAGGGCGCGGCCTTTGATCTTCCCGCTGAGCCGGGCACAAACAGCGCGGCCCAACGTGAGGCCCAGCCAAAATATGGAAACACCCACCGAGGCGTGCTCGGCCGCTAGTCCTCCGCCGGTCAAAAGAGTGGGTATCCAACCCGATAACGCCACTTCACCGGCTGTATAGAAAAACATGGCCGTCAAAAGAAGCCAATAGGGGCGGCAGCGCACAATGATGCCCATACCATTACCTTGCCTCTGCGGTGGGGGTACACTCCGTTTAGGGGGGGCTGCACGCCAATGGCGGCTCAAGAAATAGATGCAAAGGGCGGAGAAAAGGCTTAAGAAATAATAAAGAAAGGGCCAGGACAGCCCTCTGCCCAGCAAAAACGAAAAAAACGAACGGGCTTACCAGAGCCCCCCCAGGGCAAAGGAAAATGGAGCCAGCCCATGGCCTTCTGTGCTGCGCCCGATGCGCAGCCGGAAACGATCGCGTTGAAACCTACGTCCACCGTACCCAAACCCAAACTGGCCACAAAACCGCAGAGAACCAGGATGAACCAAACAGGAGCAAGGGGGGGAGGGCAGCAAGGCCCACCGCAACCGGGACAAGAGAGAGAGTAATCAGTTGCAGGGGGGGTCTTTTTTTAAGGCTCAAAGAGGGGTAAGCGAGGCTTGCGAAAAGGTGGCCAAAAAAAATGAGCTGAGAGCAGAAGTCCGGCGGTGGAAAGGGAGAGCCCAAATCCGGCGATCAAAAAGGGCAGGGCAGCTCCGTGGACGGTACTTGCCGCCCCAAGCAATACAAAAGTGAAATAGGCCAAGTTGTACAAAACGAATCGCCTCCTGTTGACATAGCCTGCAGGCCTGAGTATAATGGGGGGGTCAATAGTCAAAGACCAAGATCAGGAAGAGTAACTTCGTCAACTGCTGCAGAGAGTCGGTAGGTGGGTGCAATACTGATGCAGAAGCGAAGTGAATGGGCCTTGGAGTTGCCGGGCTGAAAGGGGAAGTAGGCCCGGACGGTTTTCCGCCGTTATGGAACTGGAGTGGATCGCTGCGGCGATCAATCAGGGTGGCAACGCGGTGCTAATCGTCCCTAACGGGGCGATTTTTTTGCTGTCTGAACACTTCTTTTAGTTTCTACTCGGACGGCAGAAGACCTCTTTAAAATTGTCTGGAAAGGACGAATTCAATGTATACGGAACAAATTGATTACGGCACATTTGAGGCCGCTTTGGCGCGCAGCCGCGCCTTGGAGCAGGATCTGAAGAAAAATCCGGGAAAATACAAAATCCTCACAGGTGATAGGCCCACCGGGAGGCTGCACATCGGCCACTATTTCGGCTCGCTGCAAAACAGGGTGCGCCTGCACAAGCTGGGGGTGCCTATCTTTATCGTGATTGCCGATTATCAAGTGCTTACCGATCGTGATACGTTTGAGGCGATAGCGGAGAATGTTTTTCAACTCACGGTGGATTATTTGGCCTCCGGAATTGATCCCACGGATGGAAAGACCTTTATTTTTCCCCCCCACAGCCACGTGCCTGAACTCAATCAGCTCCTGGTGCCTTTTTGACGTTGGTCAGCAACGCTGAATTGGACCGCAATCCCACCGTTAAAGAGGAAATTATTGCCTCGGGGCAAACGCGAATCAATGCGGGAATGTACACATACCCCCCCGTACACCAAGCAGCCGATATTTTATTCTGTAAGGGCAATGTGGTGCCGGTGGGTAAGGATCAGCTTCCCCATTTGGAATTAACGAGGACAATTGCCAGGCGTTTCAACAATCGGTTCGCCCAGGAGAGGCCCGTTTTTCCCGAACCGGAACCTTTATTAAGCGAAGCGCCCCTCATTTTGGGCCTGGACGGGGGGGCCAGAAAATGAGCAAAAGCAGGCACAACACCATAATGCTGGGTGCGGACGAAGATGAAACGGCCCAACTTATCCGCCGGGCCAAAACGGATTCGGAACGATTCATCACCTATGATCCGGAAAACAGGCCGGAAGTGGCCAATCTTTTGCTGCTCACTTCGCTTACTACGGGCGTGGCACCGGAGAAGATCGCCGCGGAAATAGGGGACGGCGGGGGGGCGGGGGGGCAGCTGAAGAGAATGCTGACAGAGTCCTTAAATGAGTACCTGCGGCCCCACCGCACCAAACGTAAAGAACTGGAACAACAGCCCGATTACATCCGCCGGGTACTCAAAGACGGCATCGCGGCCGCCCGGGCAGAGGCAATTGCAACACTGGAAGAAGTGCGGGAAGTGATGAACATGATGCTCTAGGGGGCACAGGATGCAAAATATGTGGATTACAGTTGATCGCGCACTGCTCAGCGAGATTTTGTCGCTCTATCGGATCGGGCGGCCCGTACAGGGTTATAGCCTAATTACTAACCTATAGTATACCGAGGGGGGGATAGGATCACGCCTAGGATCAAAATATTATTAAACTGGTCAAGGAAAAGGAACATCCCGCTGCGGTCATGGAAGAACAGAGCATGTTCAGCTAGGCCCTGTGGAGAAGTGGGATTTTCGTGCCTGAGCGGTTTGCTGATCCCTCCGGCGGGTTCTGTATAGTTGAACCCCTTACTGAGAACGACTGTTCTGTTACGGTGGAACGGGGGGGAGTGGCGGGCGAGGAACTGAAGGCGATCAACGCGTATTATATGCGTACACTGGCGGAAATGATGGCCAATATGCATCTCGTTTCGCTGCAGAATAACTGCCAGATTCGCTTAAATACGATTTGGAACCTATACGATCTTCAAGCGGATCTACAGCAGTAAGCGAGCGCGCTTATGGCCGCTGTGGCAGAATTTGCTTCGCTGTGCTGTACAGGGTGACTTTTCCACTAATAATGTGTTAATTGATAAAGATGGCAAGATTGTGAGCCTGATTGACTTCAACATCGCGGGTAGCGAGGTTTTGGTCAATGATCTGATCACACAGGCCATGTTCATCAGCGAAATCATGGATTTGGCGGAAGGCCTACAGGATGCTGATCGGTTTCATTTGTTTAGAATCTTTATCAAGGAATATCTTAGGCATCGGCCCTTGACTGAACCGGAGCTGGCGGCCATGAATTCCATTTACAATCTGGCCAGTTCCTTTTTCTGGCCGGTCATTGAAGATTTGGAGCAGCTTCTTGCCGGAGGAGATTATCAAAAAGCAAATGAAGTTCTGGAGGATATCTTGCAGTCGTTAACCTGCCAGATCTTCTAAGCCATTTGTGGCCGGGGGGGGACGGTTTATTGCAGCTGTTCTTTGTTTTCAATTGTTAGTTTACATAATATCCCTTATACGAAGTAATAAAGGAATTAGGCAATTAAAAACCACCCGGCATGTGGTGCCGAGTGGCCAATTTCAATCCAAAAATAATTGAAGCGATCGGTTAGTTATTTATCCCTTGTTCTTGCCGGTGATTCTGCCAGCTGCAGCGGGTCATATTCTATCTGCCGCGGAACGCTTAGAACTTGGCCGGGATAGATTGCAGCCGAGTCAAGCCCATTTAAATCCACAATTTTGCCGATTACATCGCGGGGGGTCTATTTCAGGGGCCTGTACCCTAGCTATAGACCACAATGTGTCACCGGGCTGGACCACGATTTGTTCTGCCGCTGACTCCGCCTGCCACATGGCCGGGCCGGCCAACTTAATGCCGATAGCGGTAATACTTGCCGCTAGGACGATGAACAGGGCAAAAACAGAAATAGTTGACAACACACTGCTGATCCTTAAACGCATTAGCCGTCCTCCTAAGCATACTTATTCCGAATCGTTAATCAGAACGGGTGTTCCCGTGCTTGCTTCTAGCGTATAGGAGAACATATGTTTTGTCAAGCGCATTTAGAACATTTGTTTGACGAAGTTTTCTCACCATGCTATAATAAAAATTGATAGTTGAGCAATCTTCCCACAGGAGGCAGTTTTATGCAAAGGATTTCCGAACGGCAGCAGAGGATCTTGGGTTTTATCAAAAAAAGAAGTGGCTACCAGAGGGTACCCACCATCGGTCAGAGAAATTGGAGCCGCAGTTGGCCTGCAATCCAGCTCCACCGTACATGGGCATCTCTGCCGGTTGGAAAAACTCGGTTATATCAGGCGAGACCCCTCCAAGCCCAGGGCGATCGAGATTTTAGAAGATGAGGGCACACCGCGGGTCAAGGCGATTGACGTGCCCGTAGTGGGGGCGGGTTACGGCCGGCGCACCAATTTTGGCTGTGGAGAACATAGAAGAATATTACCCTATCCCCCCACGATTTTGTGGAACACGAGGATGTCTTCATCCTACGCATCAAGGGTGATAGTATGGTTGAAGCGGGGGGGATTTGGACGGGGGGGATTATGTTTTAGTGGAAAGCAAAGACACTGCAGAAAACGGGGGGGAGATTGTGGTTGCACTATTAAACGGCGATGAAGCAACCGTGAAGCGGTTCTTTCATGAGGGTACTTATATTCGGTTACAGCCCGAAAACTCCAGTATGGATCCTATCTTGACAGATGAATTACTGATTTTGGGCAAAGTAATAGGTGTCTTTAGAAGGATATAAGATATAATAGAAGGATCAAAAAAAGACGGGTCTTAAGACTCGTCTTCATTTTTTTTGCTCATATTCCTCGACCGTGAGCAATTTACCGTGCTGAACTTCACTGTCCACAACATTATAACGGGCATCAAAATCCACCCGGGCTTCAATGCGCTGATAGCAGCGGTTGCCCACTATCGTTTTACGGATAAAAAAACGCGCCCGAACCTACTTCGCTTCCGGCCCATCTCTTCTTTGCAGTTCCGCGGTGGTGCTTAACCTCACCGGAATCTTTTCGCCGCACCGATCGCACTGCACATAGATATGGATTCCGTGGGGGGGCCGGCCTTAGTTGTGTAGCCCCTCTGCCCGCTTTTGCCCTTCGAGAAACGGGAAAATATTCTAGACAAGAAACTCATGTAGCATGCCCTAACGTTAATTTTTCTGCCTAGGCATGTACTTGGGCATTGTCGGGGGGGCGTTTTCCTGCCCAAGCGGAAAAAAATGTCAGCTTTCCGGCCTTTTTTTGCCCGTCCGCTGAGACGTAGATGTAACGAGTACTACCGTCAATTTCCACTTCATAAAATCACATAACTGCCCGTCCCTGGGCAATGAACCAATGTACCGGGCTTTGCCCGCGAATTCTAAGGGGGGGTTTTTCATGGAAATACCTCTTTTCAGGTTTCCCCCCCTAGTTTCCCCCCCAAAATATTCCTTTTATGCAAAGAAAGGTGCCAACCTGGCCAACTCGTGTTGGGAAGTGAGATCAAACTGCAGCGGTGTCACGGAGACAAACCCCCCCGGTCCACCGCGACCAAATCAATGTCTTGCTCTAAGGTATCTAGAGATGCCGGTTGTCCCGCCATCCAGTAATACACGCCTCCCCGCGGATCCTTGCGGCGCTGCAGTACGCCATCATATTTGCGCACACCCATTCTCGTTAAGCGCACGCCTTTGATTTTCTCGGGGGTAGGGCAGGAATATTAATATTCAGCACATGCCCGGTACCGAGCAAACCCGGAGTGGACAGAATGCCCGGGTTTCCAAACAACAGCTGCTGTACAACGGCAGTAGCTGTGGGCATAAACTCTGACGGCCCACAAAGGGAAAAGGCTATGGCGGGGGGGACACCGAGGATCACCGCCTCTAAGGCCGCGGCAACGGTACCGGAATACAATACATCAGTGCCCAGATTAGATCCGGAATTGATACCGGAAAGAACATAATCAGGCCGCAGGCCCAAGCCCTGCAGGCCCATTTTCACACAGTCCGTTGGCGTGCCGTCCAAAACATAGCCCCTTTCCACCTCCGTTAGGCGCAGCGGCTGATGCACGGTGATTGCCTGGCTCATACCGCTTCGTTCTTGGTGAGGGGGGGCGATTACCGTAATTTCCCCGCGGCCTTGAACACTATCGATCAGTGCGGCAAGGCCGGGAGCGAAGATGCCGTCATCGTTGACTAAAAAACTTCATGCGCTATCACACCCCCCCGAATCAAGCCCCCCCATTTCTATCAAAGCTCGGCGCAGCGCTATTTCCACATGCTGTCTGGATATACCGCCTTGCAGATAACCGATGTAGGGTTCGCGCAGGGGCCCATCCGCGCTAAGTTCGATGGAAGATCCTTGGATAAAGGTCCCCCCCGCCATGATCACTTCATCGACATAACCGGGCATGGGGGGGCTGGGTATGGGCAGATAGTGGGCATCTACCGGCGCAGCCGATTGTATCCCCCCCTTACAAAACTCAGCAGCCGGGCTTCAGAGTCAAACTGAATGGCCTGGACAATATCGGTGCGCGGCGCATCGGGCAGCGGGCTGACCGCGAAGCCAAGTTCGGAAAAGATCTGGGCTGCCAAAATTGCCCCCCCGTATAACGCCTCGCCCACAACGTGGGGGTGCCAGGAACAGGCCGTGTAAAAGCTGCCTGGTCAAGCCGAAAGTGGGCCCGATTTTCCCCCCCAGGCTGGGCGCGGTAAGGATTTCGGCACACATCCCCACTAGGCGTTCGCTGCCCGCGATATAACCGCCGCTCACCGCTAACGTACCGCCGGGATTTTTGATTAAAGACCCCGCTATCAAGTCGGCCCCCGCTTCCAAGGGTTCATAGAATTCAACGAACTCGCCGTAGCAGTTGTCCACAAATACTATGCAGTGAGGGTTGCTTTGTTTTATTTCTTGCACCGCCTGTGCGATTTGAGCAATGGTGAATGAAGGCCGCCAACTGTAGCCGCGGGAGCGCTGAATAATGGCCATCCGCGTCTGTTCAGTAATGCCTGCGCCGATGGCGGCATAATCCGGGTTTCCATCTTTGCGCAAAGGGATTTCACGATAGGTTATGCCCCCCCGCTTCAGCAGGCTGCGGGCTGAACCACCCCCCCGAGTGCCGATGACCGCCTGGAGGGTGTCGTACGGGGGGCCCGTTGACAGAAACAAGTTCTTCGCCCGCTCCAAAGGGATAGGCAGATAGAAATGGCGTGGGTGCCCGAAGCAATTTGGGGGGGGCGGACTAGGGCAGCTTCCGCCTTAAAAACCCGGGCGTATACCTCCTCCAGAGTCTCTCGGCCTCGGTCCGCGTAGGCGTAGCCGGTAGAATCGCTGAAGCAATCGCTGCTTACCCGCACCGCATGAAATGCCTTCAGCACTTTTTCTTGGTTGGCCGCAACAATATTTTCCAACGGCTTGTAAAAGGCTTCGATCCGTTCCTTGGCCTGCTTAACTATCTTCACTTGGCGCCTCTTTCAGAACAGCTGAACCGTATCCTGCCTTAGCCTGAATTCTTTTGCCGGGCAGCTTTTCTAATACACTATCCCTAATTGGTTTTTCGGAACAAATGACTAAACGATAACGGCCGCCTGAAGTGGGATGCATCTCCATCTCACCGGTTATTCCCTGCTTTTCCCACAGTTGTTTGGCAACCTGCTGCATTTCTTGTTCTGTTTCAAATTCAAATGCGATTGAAAACACGCACACAAAACCTCCCTAATAATAATTGTCCGTATATATTTCGTGATTTACTGCATCTTATCCTGCCCGGGTGCTTTCTTAGGGTTCCAGGCCGCGAAAATCATGGGAGGTGATCAGGGTCAGTTCCCTTTTCGTTAAGCCGCGTTTTTGCACTAAGCGCACCGCCTGCCGCCTGATGACCTGTTCCACAAGGTTGCGCACAGCTCTAGCATTGCCGAAGCTTTCCGGATCGCCGCGGCGCAATCGCCTGATTTGGCGGACCAATTCCTGCTGGGCCTGGCCATTCAAAGTATATTCCCGTTTTTCCAGCATGGACTGGGCAATTTTAAACAATTCCAGATCAGAATAGTCCGGGAAAGTGACCGTAACAGGAAAACGGGAGCGCAGGCCGGGGGGGTTTGCTTCTAGGAACTCTCCCATGGGGGGGCCGGATAGCCGGCGAGAATGACTACAAGATTATCCCGCTGATCTTCCACCGCCTTCACCAGCGTGTCGATGGCTTCCTTGCCGAAATCCCTCTCGCCTCCCCCCTGGCCAGCGAGTAAGCTTCATCAATAAAGAGCAAGCCGCCTAAGGCCTGCTTGAGAGCCTCTCGGGTCTTTTGTGCCGTTTGGCCTATGTATTGGGCGACTAAATCGGCCCGTTCCACCTCGATAGTGTGCCCCCCCTTCTCCAAAACGCCTATTTCTTTCAGCATGCGGCTGAGCAAACGGGCGATCGTTGTTTTCCCGGTGCCGGGATTGCCCGTAAAGATTGTATGTAAGACAATGGGTTCACAGGTTAAACGCAGTGCCTCGCGATATGTTTGAATAAGGGCGAAGGCTTGAATTTCTCGGATCACCGTCTTTACACTCTGTAAGCCGATTAAACTGTCCAGTTCTTTTGCAGCTCCCGCAGCCTTTCGCGCTGCTGCAGTTCGAGGCCTTGCAGCATGCCCCTGGGTTGGGCTGCCTCTAAAGCCTGGCTTACCCCCCCGGTTTTACCCATCCTTTGGTCCACGCCTAAATCTTCTCTGCGGCGCACTACCCCCCCACCCCCTCACCTACTATTTATACGCGGTTGGGGCTTGTGGGGGGGTGCGGAACGATGTTTCGCTTCTAAGCAGTTGTTTCCCAGCGGTGCATGATTTTATCCAGGATTGCGGTGTAACTCAATTCGGAGCAATTCAGCCAGTGGATATCCTTATTGCGCCGAAACCACGACAATTGACGTTTAGCGTAGCGGCGTGTATCGCGCTGGAGCAGTTCGATGGCCTCCGCAAGGGCAAGGCTGCCCCCCCGCAGGTACAGGGCAATTTCTTTATAGCCTAAGGCCTGCAGCGCGGTGGGCTGCTGCGGGTAAGCCTCAAGCAGCCCCCCCTTTACTTCGCTGATCAGGCCCTCCTCAACCATGATCTCCACGCGCCTGTTAATTCTGGCATATAATTCCTGTCTCTCCCGGGTAAGCCCGATATAAGTGGGCTTGTAAGGCGCTGCTGTTTTTCCGCCTTGCGCTGCAGGCGGCTGATGGGCTCGCCCGTGCGCTTGTATACTTCCAACGCCCGCACAATCCGGCGCAGATCATTGGGATGGATCTTGGCGGCACTTGGCGGGTCAATTTTCTTCAGTTCAGCGTAGAGTCCGGTTGGATCAGCCGCTGCTTGTTCTTCCAGCCGGGAGCGCAAGTCCGGATCCGCCGCGGAATCCGGAAAAAGAAAACCGTCCAATAAGGCATCAATATACAGGCCCGTCCCCCCGTTAAAACGGGAATGGTAGAACGCCCGCTCAGCTCAAGGAGCGCCGCTTCCGCCAGTTCCACGTAATCCGCCACATTAAAGGCCTGATCGGGATCAACAACGTCAATCAAATGGTGGCGTACTCTAATCCGGTCCCGCGGGCTGGGTTTGGCGGTACCGATGTTCATACCGCGATAAACCTGCATCGAATCCGCCGATATGATTTCTGCGCCCAAGGTTTCCGCAATTTGCAGGCTTAATTCCGTTTTACCCACCGCGGTTGGGCCTACAATTACCAATACTCTCTGCCGTTGCACAATCTCCACCTCTAGGTGCGGCCGAAGCGCCGCAGCAATTCTTTGTTTTCCAAACGCACAATAATGGGTCGGCCATGGGGGGGCAGGTAAAGGGCTGGCTTGTGGCCGCCAGATCTTGCATTAAGGCCGCGATCATCTGTTTATCCAAATATTCACCGGCTTTAATCGCTCCTTTACAAGCTAGTGTAATCAGGGCCCTTTCCCGCCAGGAACTGGTTTTCTGCGCCGTTTCCGCAATCTCCAAAATTTCTTCCTTCCACTGGCCCGCACTCTGGGCAAGCGCGCTCGGTACAGCGCGCAGCAAGAAGGTATTATCCCCAAAAACTCCAGCTCTAAACCGAATTCGGCCAGCTGCTGCAGGGATTCCTGGATCAGAGAGGTCTGTGCCGGTGTAAATTCCAACATCTGGGGGGGGATGATCTCCTGCACGTGAATGGCCGCCTTTTCCCACGCCCGGCGCAGGCGTTCGAGCAAAATGCGTTCATGGACAATGTGCTGATCGAGCAGCCACAGTCCGTTGGGCACCTCCAGAAGAATATAGGTTTGATGCAGTTGGCCGATGATTCTTGCCTGCACAAGCTGACTGCGCACTTCGTCTAAGCCCCCCGCAGCGGGTTCTTGCCACTGTTCTTTCTTTTCATGCGGCGCCGGGCTATCCTTGAACAAGGTGGTGCTTATGCCGCTCCGCTCCGGCCGGTACTGCCTGAGAACCCGATCCATGTGCTGCCATGTTTCCGGCTGCCAATTAAGCATGGCTTGTGTGGAAGGCTGCGGTCGAGATGGCGGCGCCTTTTCCGTGGCCGCGGCATGGAGAGCGGGTGCTAGATTGGCTCGGGCCAGGCCTTGGCGCACGGCGTGCCTCAGATCTGAAAAAAACCCGTCCTTCATCCGCGAAACGAACCTCCGCTTTGGCGGGATGGACATTGCAGTCCACCAGTTTGGGATCCATATCAACTATTAAGATCGCCCAGGGAAAAGTCCTGCTGGGCAGAAGGCCGCTGTAGGCTTTCTCCAGTGCGTGCCGCATGGTCATATTTTCAATGACGCGGCCGTTTATAATGAAAATTTGCTGCCGGCGATTTCCTCTCGCCAGCTCGGGCAGGCCCAAGTAACCTTGGATGCGCCCCCCCCAGGGCAGTTCGGAATCAAATTTCACCAGGCGTGATTGGATATTCTTGCCCTCTAAGGTGAGTATTGTATCGAGCAGGCGGCCATTGCCCGGCGTCGCAAAGATTTGTTTCCCTTCGGCTATCAAACGCAGGGCCACGTGGGGGGGATGGGCTAAAGCCAGTTTTGTTACAACTTCAATCACCCGCCGCCTTTCGGCGGCTTCTGACTTAAGAAATTTGAGGCGGGCGGGAAGATTATAAAAAAAAGTTCAGTAACTTCAACTGTAGTTCCCGGCGGTGCGCCTACCGGTTCAGGATAAGACCCGGCCCGTGCAGGTTCTATTTTATAGGCGTGCTCTTGATTTTCCGTTCGAGACACAAGCGTTACCTTAGCGGCGCTGGCCATACTGGGCAGTGCTTCCCCCCCTAAAGCCCAGCGTCAGTAGGGCAAATAGATCTTCGGAACTATCAATTTTACTGGTGGCATGGGGGGGTTGGAAGGCCAGCTGCAGTTGTTCTTTGGCTATGCCAATCCCGTCGTCTTGTACTCGGATCAACTCAGTACCCCCCCCGGCGGATCTCCACAACAATCTGGGCGGCCCGGGCGTCCACCGAGTTTTCCACCAATTCTTTCACCACCGAAGCCGGCCGTTCAATAACCTCGCCGGCGGCAATTTGATGGGCAAGTTCAGCGGGCAGGATCTTAATTTCATTCATTATTGTTTCCCTCCGCACGTGCTTTGTTTTGCCAAGAGGATAAAACTTGTAACGCCTCCAGGGGGGGTAAGATTGTTAAGATCAAGCCCAATTAATTCCTGCAGCAATTCGTTTGCGGCCGGTTCGGGCCCGTCCAATTCCAAGGCAGAGGCATCATAAGCCGCTCTGCGGAAAAGATCAAGCTGGATCGGCCTCTGCCCCCCGCCACCTCCAGCTCATGGAGCAGTTCTAGCGAGCGTTTCAATACCGGTGCGGGGACACCCGCCATGCGGGCCACGTTGATGCCGTAGCTCCGATCGGTGCTGCCCCCCCTGGATACTCTGTGTAGGAAATAGATCTGACCGCCCTTCTCTTCCACGTCAACCCTATAGCTGGCTAGTTTCGCCAAGGAGGACTCCAGTTTGTCAGCTCGTGGAAATGGGTTGAAAAGAGTGTACGTGCCTTAATTTTACTGTGGATATGTTCAATAACAGCCTGAGCAATCGCCATACCGTCAAAGGTACTCGTTCCCCTACCCAATTCGTCCAGGATAATTAAGGATCTTTCGCTGGCGTTTAATAAAAGCTGGGCTGTCTCAGCGCATTCTACCATAAAGGTGCTTTGGCCCGAACTTAGATCGTCTGCCGCCCCCCCGATGCGGGTGAAAATGCGATCCACAAGCCCAATGCAGCCTTTTTCAGCCGGGATGAAGCTGCCCATTTGAGCAAGGATTACAATCAGGGCCGCTTGACGCAGGTAGGTGCTTTTACCGGCCATATTGGGCCCGGTGAGCAAAATGATTCGCTGTGATTCATCCAAAACCACATCATTAGGCACAAATTGCCCTTCAATGGCCTCAATAACGGGGTGGCGGCTCTGCATTAGATGCAGGCCTAAACCGCTGTTCATTTGGGGGGGCCGCACGTAATTACGTTCCACCGCCACTTTAGCCAGGCTCTGCAGCACATCGAGGACGGCCAGTGCCCGGGAGTTGGCCTGGATCGCCCGGACATGCTTTTGAACCTGCTCGCGGATGCTAACAAACAGCTCGTACTCAAGTTCATTTATCCGTTCATCCGCACCTAAAATAAGGGATTCCCGCTCTTTCAGCTCCGGTGTGATGTAGCGCTCGGCATTGGCCAGCGTTTGTCTGCGTTCATAGTTTTCGGGCACTAGGTGAATGTTGGGTTTAGTAACTTCTATGTAGTAGCCGAAGACCCGGTTAAAGCCGACCTTGAGCGATTTAATTCCGGTTCTTTCCCGTTCAGCGCTCTGCAGTTTGCGAATCCAGTTTTTCCCGCCCCGGCTGGCGCCGCGCAGTTTGTCCAATTCCTGGTTGTAACCGTCGCGGATTAAGTTTCCGTCGCGCAGCGTTAGGGCGGGATCGTCCAGAATTGCGGTGTGGATTAAAGCGACGAAATCAGCGAGGGGGGGATCGAGCTTTGCCTCTGTTTCTGCTAAAGGGCGGTAGCATTGCCTACTAATAATTCTTTTAGAGGTGGCACTTTTTCGAGCGATGCGGCCAGCGCGTTCAGATCACGGGCATTTCCGCTGCCAACTACCAATCGGCCCAAAAGCCTTTCTAGATCGTACACCTCTGCAAGCTGCTCTCTTAATTCGAGGCGTAAGGCTGTTTCCCGCACCAACGTTTCCACAGCATCATGCCTTTTTTCTATCTCCGCTAAATCTACTAAGGGCTTTTCAAGATAGGCGCGCAGCAGCCTGGCGCCCATACTCGTCACAGTCCAATCCAGCACCCCCAACAGCGAACCGGCCTTTTTTTTCGATCGCGAATGGTGCGGACCAACTCCAAGTTTTGCCTGCTGTGGCCGTCAATTTGCAAAAATTCGTCCAACTGATAACCCCCCCGTACCGTCCTAATATGGTTGAGCATGCTGCGCTGCGTGTCAACAGCATACTTTAAGGCCAGGCCTGCGGCGGCGATTTGCTCACAGCTTGTGAGTCCAAAAGGTGTGAGGGTCGCCACCCGGAAGTGTTCTTGCAGCCGCCCGGATGCGGCCGCCGGGCTTAACTGGGGATGGTGCAGGCGGGAAATAGTTGCGCCAAGCCCGGCCGCCAGTGCTTCGAGTTTTACACTATCTGCGAGTTCCACCGTGACCACTATCTCCGCGGGCCTGATGCGGGTTATTTCATCCTCCAGTTTATGCCAATCGGAAAGGGATGTGGTCAAAAATTCTCCGGTGGACATGTCCAAATACGCCAGGCCCCAGCTATCTTCATGCCGGGCCAGGCTCACCAGATATTGATTTTCTGTTTTTCCAACTGCCCTTCAATGAAAGTGCCAGGCGTAATAACGCGCACGACATCGCGCTTAACAACACCTTTGGCTTCCTTTGGATCCTCCAGCTGCTCACAAAGGGCCACCCGGTACCCGCTGCGGATCAGCTTGTCCAGGTAGGCTTCGGCCGCATGGTGGGGCACACCGCACATGGGAATGCGCCCTTGGGCACCGGCCTCCCGTGATGTGAGCGCTATTTCCAAGATTTTAGCGGCTGTCTTGGCATCATCACCGAACATCTCGTAGAAATCACCCAGCCGAAAAAAAACAAAATTGCATCGGGGGGGTACTGGTCTTTTATGCTGTAATACTGCTGCATCATTGGTGTTAGTTTCAAGCGTTAGTTCACCCCCCCGTCAATAATTGATTTAATTATCTCAGGTAGAAATGCTGCCGCTATCCTCAAAATCGAGTGCGGCATGGATCTCCCTTTCCAACCGTTCGGTTACGGTGTGGTGATAGGCGGGCAGATCCGCCAAGTTTTTGGCGCTATGGGTGCTGTGCAGTTCACCTTCGATTTTTTTGTACCGAGTCACCGGGCAGCAGGAAATGGCGCATTTGATCTGCCTGGAAGACGATGAAATAACGAACCAGGCATTGCTTGGGATCAACGATTTGTCCCACCACATTCCCACAGTAGGCGCCATCACGGCTCATAACTTCCAACTGCCATGTGTCCGGGTTGCGATCAACCCACAGTGTGTGGCTGCAGTTTACCCACAAGCCCCCCATTCCCCCCCCTATAATCCTGCCCTGCAGGCTCCAGGTGCCCGCTTCCGTAATTTCCACTTCCAGCAGCGAACCTAACAGTTCGTCGGGCCCCGCCAGGTGCACCAGCCGATTGGTACCCGTTCTGCCCACAAGGCCGTCCTTTGTTTTGCCCTCAATCATCACTTCGGCGGTAGTACCCAAGAGGGCTTGCATTTTTTTGGCGCTGATGGAGTTTTGCAGCTCAATCAGTTCATAGATCCGTTCTTTTTTTTACCTCTTCCGGAATTTGATCCGCAAATCCCGCCGCCGGGGGGGTCCCCCCCTGCCGCGGTGAGAAGATAAACGTAAAGGCGGAATCAAATTCCACCTCTTGGACTAGGGAAAGCGTTTGCTGAAAATCCTCGTGCGTCTCGCCCGGAAAACCAACGATCAAATCGGTCGTCAGGCTGATGCCGGGCACCGATTCCCTTATCCTGCCCACCAGATCCAGATAGTATTCCCGGCTGTACCCCCTGCCCATGCGCCGCAGAAGGTTGGTACTCCCCGCTTGCACAGGCAGGTGCAGATGTTTGCAAACTTTGTCCAGATCTGACAATGCCTCGATTAAATCCTCCCCATATCCTTGGGGTGGCTGGTGGTAAAACGGATCCTGGCCAATTCATCTATCCTATTCAACTCGCGCAGTAAGGTGCTAAAAGAAGTGGCAATGGATAAATCCTTGCCGTAGGCATTTACGTTTTGGCCTAAGAGCGTTATTTCTTTGTAACCCTCTCGAACGAGGCCGCGTACATCTTCCACAATTTTGTTGGGTAGGCGGCTGTGCTCCTTACCGCGCACGTAGGGAACTATGCAGTAGGTGCAAAAATTAGTGCACCCGTAAATGACATTCACATAGGCTTTCAAACCGTGGCTGCGGCGTATAGGCAGGCTATCACGGAAATCCTCTCCTTCCCGGTAGTCCGCCTCATCCCAAACCTCCACCACCTGCTCTCCGTTTGCCGCTCGCTCTAATAGCTCGGGCAGGCGGTGAATGTTGTGCGTCCCAAAGATCAGATCCACGTGGGGGGGCAGGCGCTGCAGCAGTTTCCGTAATTCTTCTTTTGCTGAGGCATACAGCCGCAGATGCCGATAATTAGCTGGGGGTTGGCCTCTTTTAAGCGCCGATAAGATGCGATATGGCCGTATACTTTGCGTTCGGGGTTTGCCCGTACACAGCAGGTGTTATATAAAATCAGATCTGCCTCGCCAACGTCGTCAGTGCTTTGGTAGCCTTGGGAAAGCAGGATGCCCGTAATTACTTCCGAATCATGGTCATTCATTTGACAGCCCATTGTATGCAGATAAAATCGCTTCATATTGTTTCTCCTTTAGAATTGGTAAGACAAACACTATTTTATTATACTATCTACACCGCCCGAGAGGCAAGTTCGCCCCCCGGCGCGTATTAGGCATGATCAGCCGGGACATAATTCTAACCGGAGGGTTGCCTATGTTGATTACCTTAGTACGTACCGCCTTGCTTTACATCCTGGTTGTAATCACAATCCGGTTGATGGGAAAGCGCCAAGTTGCCCAGTTGGAGCCGTTTGAATTGGTGATTACCATTATGATTGCAGAATTGGCGGCCATTCCCATGCAGGATCGGCACGTACCTTTGATCAACGGTGTTATCGCCATTTTGACCCTTCTTTTTATCCAGGTTTCTTTCAGTATTCTCAGTCTGAAATTGCCCGGGTTTCGCGCTGTCTTAGACGGACGTTACAGTGTCATTGTGGCCAACGGAAAAATCCAGGAAAAGGAGATGCGCAAGTCCCGCTATAATTTGGATGAACTGCTGGAGCAGATGCGGTTGAAAATGTCTTTAACCTAGAGGACGTGGAGTTTGCCATATTGGAAACGAGCGGGGAACTCAGTGTGCTGTTGAAATCTCAAAAACGGCCGGCAACACCGAAAGATCTGCAGGTGGAAACATCCTACGAAGGACTGCCCAGTGTGCTGATTCTGGATGGGCGGGTACGCTCATCGGAGTTGAAGAAGGCCAATCTGTCAGAAGGTTGGCTGCGGACCGAAATTGAGAAGTTCGGGGGGGCACGGGGGGGACCGGAAGACATCTTAGTTGCGGCCTTGAATACCCAAGGCAAATTCTTCTATCAACTAAAAGACCAAGCCCGCCATAGGGCCAATATTCAGGGAGGCTGATTATGAAATTGTGGTTTATTATGCTGCTGGTGATGCTGGCCATCATTACGGGGGGGGATTTTCATGGAACGCTCCGTTCTTAGGGCAACTGACAGCATATCGCACAGTTTAGCCATAATTGAGAGCTGCGTCAATGATGGCAGATGGCAGCAGGCAGAAGAAATCTGCAGGAAAATCGATCGGGATTGGGCCAGGCAGACGGAGGTTTGGAACCCCTTTCTCCACAATCAGGAATTGGATGTCGTGGCCCTGCAGTTGGCCCGCCTGCTCAGCCTATTGGAAAATCGGGAAAAGACCGATTCTCTGGCCGAAATAAACGTTCTGAAAGTGCAGGTGGTGCAGCTCCACCATCAGGAGATACTTACACTGCAAAACATTTTCTAAGCGTGTCGAGCGGGAAAGTGTTTGTGCACCTGCTGTGTGACAAGGCCTACAAAAAAAGCCGGTAGGCAGGGCGAAAAAGAGCATGTAAGGCAGGTAAGCGAAAATTCCGACGGCCCGAACGACATAAAAGGCAACTGTCAATTGAGCCAGGTTGTGCGCGAGGGCCCCCCCGGCTAAGCTGATGCCTAAGATGCTGAAAAACCTGGAGGCGTATTTATAAAGCAGGCCCATGACAAGCGCGCTGACTAACCCACCTGAAAACTAAAGAAAATGTGACAGTCATGAAGGTGCCGGATAAAAGCGAACCAAGGACTGTGCGCAAAATAGAGACGAGCACAGCGTCCTTAATGTCGAAATTCATGATCACGTACAGGCTGACGATATTCGCCAAGCCCAGTTTAAACCCCCCCGGCACCACTAAATCGGTGGGCAGGGGGATGAGGGCTTCAAAAATGTGTAAACCTAGCGCTAATCCGGTGGCCAAGCCGAGGTAGACAATGCGGCCCGTCTGGGAATGTGCCACTGTGCTGCTCCTTTAGCCGTGAATTTTATTAGAACCACTGTAAACTGCAAGAATTCCATCTTCAAGCCGGGCTTTCACCTGTGAGGCATCGTCCCCCCCGAAACGGTAGCTCTGCTCGCGGATAGCCACCGTCACATT
>JMBV01000099.1_pt1 | contig 32983 bp, 52 predicted proteins | sample 616531 | NCBI WGS metagenome assembly JMBV01 (sample SAMN02727904, study PRJNA239997) | anaerobic digester metagenome | biome: anaerobic digester; isolation source: mesophilic anaerobic digester inoculated with municipal waste water sludge... | place: Germany: Bielefeld University, CeBiTec ...
AGTGTCCCAATATAGACAATTAAATCGTTGATTTAATAGAATCAAGACTATAACAATTCTCTACATTTTTTTTGGCACTTTAGCCAGAAAATGAGAAGGAACCAGCTATAGATAAACAATAAAATTAATATCTTATTTTTATTAATAATCTATTTAAATTTAATCATAATTGTTTAAATATGTAAAATCTAATTAAAGCCCATTATGAAAAAAAATTTCAGGGTTATACTTAATTATAAAAGAAAATCAAAGTTTTTTTTCATCTACTTTTAAAATTTCTAAGAAAAGAATTAATAAAGAATTCTTAGTTTAGTAATTATCTATTCTTAAGAGCATCAAAAAAATAACAGGGACTTTCGTCCCTGTTATTTTTTTTATAGATAATAGACATTTGCTTTTAATTATTTAACTAATCCTCATAGGAATATCTTGGTAGCCGATTACAAAACCTTTGATGTGACTCAAAATCCTGCGTTCGGAACTTTTCTTTTCTTTGTATCATGTTAATTGTTTTATCTTGGTATTTTATTTCCAAAGGTTTGAAGTAACTGTAGTCGTTGATTCTAATTTTAAAGCCTGTTAATTCTATAGTATCTTCCGGTTTAATGTCGCTTATAAGGTCATGTGGAATCTTTAATGAATAAGTTTCATCTTCAATTTCTACTACTAACTCCACAAAGTAATCACTTTCCACCATGTTTTTTTATGGTACCAGTTACAGTAATAGGTTCTATTTCTTGGTCCTGGGCATGGTAATTCAACTTTAACTGATCATTCGCTTGGATCCGTGAACGATTCTCAAAAGCATTCTGAGTTCTATCTACTATTCGTTCCCTATGATTTGTTTTTAAATTTACATTTGGCTTAACCTGAGAAAATATAGATCCTACTAAAAATATACTTAATACAGCTAATACTAAAAATTTTTTTTCATATAAACACCTCCACTAAGTTATTAATTTTCTTCAATAAAATAATAAATTTTTTTCTCTTAAAATCAACTTAATGGAAGCTTAAAAAAAATACTTAAAAAAAATTGAGTTTTATTTAGAAAGAATAACACTTTTTCAGAAGATTTTAACCGTTTATTGTTTTTATCAAGAAAGTCCTGTTACGAGGTCCATCAAATTCGTAGAAGTAAATTCCTTGCCAGGTTCCTAGTAACAATTTTCCATCCTCTACTATTAAAGTTAATGAAGGACCAATAAGAGAAGATTTTATATGAGAATCTGCATTTCCTTCAACGTGAGAAAAATGACTACTTTGTGGTACTTTCTCTGCCAAAAAAAGTCGTTATATCTTTTTAACCGAAGGATCAGCGTTTTCATTTATCGTAACTGCAGCTGTAGTATGAGGCACAAATACTACCAATATTCCGTCACTCAAATTAGATTTTTTTTAATGCTATCTCTAACATAATCTGTTATATCAATCAATTCTTCTCTTCTACGTGTTTTTAAGGAGTAAGAATAGACCATACAATTTCACCCCCCCTTTAATTATTTATTATATATGATGTTAGCAACTATAGTTATCGAATTTCCTTCTTTTGAGACGTGTACTTTAACATCCTCTCTTTTTACGGAAAGATGTTGTACAGCATAATCTTTTATATAATTTACAACATAATTCAAATTTTCTTCGTCTACATTTGTTAATCTAATCTCAGAGATGTTGTTATTATTCCTATTCTGAGAATTACTTAAGAATGAATTCATTCTTTTAATTGCGGTTTCTCTAGTTTTTTTTCGACTTTCTAGTGAAGGGCCACATTTACTCTTCACCCTCTTCGCCTAAATAAATTTTTTTATAAATTCCAAGAACCCTTCTGGAGTATGATCAAGCTGAGATAAGTCCTTTTCTATAGGTATATTTTTTCCTAATATTCTATCACTAATATTATCGAATACAATGTGTAAATTACTTCCTTTGCTAATTGAAAGAGGATTTCCTTCATTAGTTGATAACAAAATATCTTCGCTGTCTGGAATAATCCCCCCCAACAAATCTAAAGCAAGTGCATCTTTTATGTCATTTGCGGAAAGCATCTCATTTTTCTTTACAAGTTTTGGTTTAATTCTGTTTACAATCAAGGAAATATTATCTTCAGTGTAACCTTGATTTTCAAGAAGCCCTACTACTCTATCAGCATCACTTATAGCGGTTAAATCTGGCGTTGTAACAACTATAGCATGCTGGGCAGCTACAACAGCATTTTTGAATCCTCTTTCTATCCCTGCAGGTGAATCAATAAAAATATAATGAAAATGCTTAGAAAGTTTTGTAACAATATTAACCATATCTTCTGGAGATATCATATCCTTATTTGCAACTTGAGAGGAAGGTAATAAAAAGAGATTTTTTTTAGCTGTTTATGTTTAACCAACACATCCATAACAGCTTTATTTCCATTTATCACATCAATTATTGTGTATACTACTCGATTTTCTAAACCTAATACAATGTCTAGATTTTTCAAGCCAATATCAGCATCAATTAAACAAACGTTGTATCCTTTTTTTTGCTAAAGACGCCCCCCCTAAATTAGCTACTATCGTTGTTTTTCCGACTCCGCCTTTACCAGATGTAATGACAAACACTTTTGAGTTTTCCATCTCAACCCCCCCTCCGCTTCAAACGCCTTATAGAATAATCCCGCCCTTTATAACGCTCCCGTTGACTTTTATGAATTATAATCTTTATAAAATATTAAATTTAACTTAAAATACATAAGACCTTAGACTTATTATACTACAAAAATAATTAAAAATATAAAAATACCTGTTTTTTTGATAATACATAAAAAAAATCGGGGAAACCCCCCCGATTCATTATTAAAGATGTTCAGTATCCTATCTATTATTCTTCTATACTAATAGCTTCAGTTGGGCAAGCATCAATTGCATCTTGAACGCAAGGTTCATTACTTTGTTCATCAATTACTTCGGCTTTCCCATCATCTGCCATTTGAAACACATCTGGGCACAAACTTTCGCAAATCCCATCTCCTATACATGCTTCTTTATCAATTATTATTTTCACCTACCGCACCTCCTAATGAGTTTAGTATACTTTTTTAAATAATACACCCTTTATTAATCACACTACTAAAATTATTTTATGTTCTTTAATAAGACGAATTATAAACTCATTTACAATACATCGGATCGGCCAATAACAAATTATTTAAATCCTACAATTATTATTATACCATAATTTTTCAAATTAAGTTTAAAAAAAATAGCTTAAAAAAAATTTTTATATCATAATTTTATTAACTTCTTCGACTATCCTATCAATAATATTAATTCCTACTCTTTCTTGAGCTTCCTTAGTAGATGCTCCAATATGAGGTGTAACAACTACGTTAGGAAGAGAAAATAGTTCTTTATAAAAATCGCTAACTGGAGGTTCTTCTTCGAAAACATCTAAACCTAATCCAAATATTTTACCATCTTTTAAGTACTTTAAAGCAGCTTTTTCGTCTAAAACGCCACCTCTTGCTGCATTGATAATTATTACATTATCTTTCATTAATTTTATTTCCTTTTCACCAATCACATGAAAAGTTTTCTCATTTTTTTGGAAGATTCAAGGAAATAATATCAGATTGTTTTAGTAGATCTTCAAATGAAACTTGCTTAACTTTATATTTATTTTGTTCCTCTGCGGTAAGATTAATAATGTCATAAACTAGAGTTGTGGTATTAAAGCCTGTTAATAATTTTGCTAAATTTGTTCCAACATATCCAAAGCCAATTATCCCAAATGTTTTTCCAGACAACTCCAAACCCTCAAGTTCCTTTTTTTTCCCATCTTCCTTCCTTGAGTCCTATTGATGCCCTAGTGATATTTCGATAAATATCTATAACCATTCCTATTACTAACTCAGCAACAGAAAGAGCATTTTGACCTGGGGTATTTAATACTTTTATGTTTTGACTTTAGCTGCTTCAAGGTCTATATTATCCAAACCCATTCCAGCTCTTCCTATAATCTTTAGTTTAGGTGAACTATCGATAATTTCCTTGGTAACTTTTGTTGCGCTTCGAACAATTAATACATCTACATCCTTCATTTTTTTTCTTTCAATTTGTCTTTATCAAAGTGTTCAGAAGTTATGGTGGCATTAGGTAATTCTTCTTTAAGTTTCTGCAATGCGATCTCATCTAACGGATCGTTTATATGAATTTTCACTGCACATCACACTCCTTCATTAACAAAAACTTCTTCAGCTGCTTTTACTCCTTTGCCCAACTCAACTTTGAAACCAAATTTATTTAAACTCATCTCTAATGCACTAATTGCTATTATAATATCAAATTTAGACATATATCCTAAATGTGCTATCCTAATAATTTTTCCTTTGAGTTGAGACTGACCTCCGGTAAATACTATTCCCCCCCAATCATCTCTCAAAAATTTTATTAGTTTTCCTGCATCTACTCCCGCTGGAACTTTTATTGCAGTTACAGCATTTGATGGCTTTTCTGCGAAAAGTTCTAAATTTAAGGCCTTAACTCCGGCTCTTGTTGCTTCACTCATTATTCTATGTCTTTCCCAAACGTTTTCAATACCCTCTTCTTTTAACATATTCGTAGACTTAACTAGCTGGTAAATCAGATTAACAGGTGGAGTAAATGGGGGGGAATCTGGATAATTCTTTTTGTATGATCTAATATCAAAATAATATCTGGCATTTTCACTTTTTTTTCAACAATTTTCATAGCCTTATCACTCAAGCTATCATTGCCAATCCTGGAGGCATCATAAAACCTTTTTGTACACCACATACTACAACATCAACATTCCATTCATCCATTTTTAGTGGCTCTGCTAATAATCCTGAAATCGCATCTACAACTAATACTGCGTCTGTTTTGTTTACAATTTCTGCAATTTCTTTGATAGGATTAACAACTCCTGTAGAAGTTTCGCAAAGAGTTGTAAAAACTGCCTTTGTATCTGGATTTTCTTCTAGTGCTTTTTTTTATTTCTTCGGATCTAACGTACTTTCCCCCCCATTCAACATCGAGCTCAATTAACTCTGCCCCCCCGTAGGCTTTACATAGATCGCACCATCTTTCACCAAACTTACCAGCGTTAACTGCAATCGCTTTATCTCCAGGAGATAATAAATTAGCAACTGCTGCTTCCATTGCTCCAGTACCTGATGATGCCATTGTGTAGACAAAGTTATCAGTCTGAAATAAGTACTTTAAATTTTCTAGTGCTTCGTTTTGAATATCAAGGTACTGTGGAGTTCTGTGATGAATAGTATCTTTTGCGCCTTCAAGTAAAATATCAATTGGTACAGGCGTTGGCCCCGGTGTCATTAGATAATTCTTTTTAGCATTCTTGCCATGGATATCCCTCCCTTGTTTTTGAATGCTAATAATATTTTAACTCTTGTAAAACAAATTTCTGCTTAAATTGTAAATAAAATGTGGAAAAATTAAAAAAAATAAAATAAAATGTGAAAATTTTCGTTTTCTGTATTTTGTTAGGTATTGTATCACAGTTTACAAAAATTAATATGGATAATTTTTGTCGACTTTAGATATTCTGCATAATAAAAGAAATATTTTGAAAGCAGATAATTTAATGTTATAATTAAGAATATAGCAGCAACTATTTGAAAGAGGGACCTTTAAAATGAATTCACTAACTTATGAAGACAAAATATTAAGTTTTTTTAGGTTTGGCTGCAAAGTCAAACAGTATTGTTTTTGGTAAAGCTAACATCAAACATTATCTTAGTTGCCCCAATTAAAGAGAAAATTAATTATTCTTGCACGTGATATCGGTAAAAGAGTCAAGTTAGAAACTATACAAAATTGCAAGAACTATAATGTTCCTTTTATCGAAATTAATAAGACTAAATCAGAAATTTCTAAAGCCATTGGGAAAGTAAATATAAGCGTAATAGGAATCACTAACGAAAGTATTATACATGGCATTTTAGACGTAGTGCGTGAAAATGGAGGTGGTTTATAAGTGTCAAAGACTCGGGTATACGAAATCGCAAAAGAATTAGGAATGAATTCGAAAGAATTAATTGAAATACTACAAGAAGAGTTTGATATACAGGTTAAAAGTCATATGAGTACTCTCGAAGACGAAACTGTTGAGGCTATAAAAGAACTGATTGAAGAGATGAGAGAAACAAAAAAAACTGAGAAAAAGCATAAAGATTTATCTAAAGATGCTAAAGAGTTATCTAAGGAGGAAGAAGAAATAACTGAACTAACAGAAGAAAGAACCATAAAAGAAATTCGTTTGTCTGAAGAAAATTTGACTCTTGATAAATTAGCAAAGGTAATTGGTGTTGAACAAAACGATATTATCAAAGATATGTTTCTTAAAGGAAAGATTTTAAGACCTGGTCAAGAATTAGATAAAAATACTGTTGAAGAAATAGCCTTAAGCTATAATACTATTGTTTCTTTTGACTCCCCCCCAAAATCGAGCCTGAAGTCGTTGAAAGTGATGAAGAAGACTTAGAATTGCAATTGGCAAAACGATGGATTGAGATATATGAAAAAGAACAAGACCGTTTAACAAACAGGCCACCCGTAGTTACAATAATGGGTCATGTTGACCATGGTAAAACTAGTTTGTTAGATGCCATTAGGCACAGTCATTTAGCAGAAAAAGAAGAAGGCGGTATAACTCAATCTATTGGAGCCTATCAAATAGAATATAAGGGTGAAAAAAATTACTTTTATAGACACTCCTGGGCATGAAGCTTTTACTGAAATGAGAGCAAGAGGTGCCCAAGTAACAGATATAGTTGTTCTTGTGATAGCAGCTGATGATGGCGTAATGCCACAAACAATAGAGGCCTGTAATCATGCTAAAAGTGCAAATGTCCCTATAATAGTTGCAATCAATAAAATTGATAAACCTAATGCAAATATAGATTTAACAAAACAACAAATGGTTTCAAAACTTAATCTAGTTCCCGAAGATTGGGGGGGCGGAGACACGATAACGGTTCCTATATCAGCAAAAACATCCAAAGGAATAGATGACCTTTTAGAAATGATTATATTAGTCGCTGAATTACAAGATATTAAATGTATTCCAGATGGCAAAGCTAGGGCTGTTATTATAGAAAGTAAAGTAGATAAAGCAATGGGACCACTAGGAACGGTCATAGTAAAAGATGGTATATTAAAAACAGGAGATGATTTTGTTGCAGGAGCTACCTATGGTAGAGTAAGAAGAATGATAAACGACAAAGGACAGTCTGTTGATGAAGCAACACCTTCTACTCCTGTACAAGTTTTGGGCTTCAACGATGTACCAAGCATGCATTCAATATTATATGTTGTTGATTCAAAAGATGAAGCCAGAACGATTGCAGAAAAAAATAAGGCAAAGAGAGTTGGAAAAATCTCAATCTTCTAATAAGAGACATATTAAACTTGAAGATATAATGGAAATGATGCAAGCTCAAGAAAAGAAAACACTTAACATATTATTAAAGGCTAGCACCTACGGTGAAATAGAAGCACTAAAAATGCTATTCAAAAATTTGAAAATCCAGATATAGATATAAAAATAGTACACGCAGGAATTGGCGCTATAAGTACTAGCGATATTATGCTTGCTTCTGCATCAGATGCAGTAGTACTAGGTTTTCGTGTAAAAGCTGATTCTAAAGCTATAAAAATGGCCGAAGCAGAAGGTATACAAATTAGAAGGTATAATATTATATTTGATCTTATAGATGATCTAAAGAAAGCTTTAGAAGGTATGCTTGAACCAGAAGAAAAAGAAGAGATTATTGGATATGGTGTAATAAAAGATGAATTTAAAATAAAAGGTATTGGAAAAGTTGCTGGTGTCCAAGTTACCGAAGGCCAGGTATTAAAAAAATGGTGGTGTTAGAATTTACAGAAATGGCTCTCTCGTTGCAGATGTGAAAATTGCTAGTTTAAAACATTACAAAGATGAAGTTAAAAGCATCGAGGCACCTAAAGAATGCGGTATATTATTTGAAAATTATGAGGATTTCTCGAAAGGCGACGAACTTGAATTTTATAAAATTGTGAAAGTAAAAAGGGAACTTAACATTGAACAAGGTACTAAATAATTATTTGTACTATATTATAATATAAATCAAACATAACGGTGAGTTGAAATAACAATGGAAAAAGATTATAAAATATATGGAATAAGAGGTGCGACCTCTATTGAAGAAGATACAGCAACACTTATAACTGAAAGGGTATTGGAGCTTTGGAATGAAATTACTTCCAAAAATGATATAACAAGAATAATTTCTGTTATTTTTTTTCAGTAACAAGTGACATAAAATCTCTCAATCCTGCGACCGTTTTAAGGAAAACCTTAAATTTGGACTCTATTCCTTTTATGTGTTTAAGTGAATCAGAGTTTGAAAATTCACCAACAAAAATTATTAGGGTGCTTATTATTTGTGAAAGTAGCACCCCCCCAAATTTTGTTTACCTTCATAAAGCATCTCAATTGCGCAAGTAAAATCTTGCTATTTATATTGACATTTTAAAACTACAATTATTCTAAGAGGTGGAATCTTTGAATCGTGACATGATTAAAATGATTTATTTTGATTTAGACCATACCTTTGGGATTTCGAAAACAATTCTAAAAGCGCTCTCAGACTAGTTTATAATAATTATCGGAATCTATTAAATTCTATAAACACCGAAGCATTTATTTCAACATATCAAAAGATTAATACACAGCTTTGGGATTTATATAGAAAAAAAAGAAATAAGTCAAGAAGAACTAAAGCTTCTAAGGTTTGATTTAACCTTAAAAACTTTAGGAATTGAATATAATGAATCATTAATACAAGAGATTAATGACGTATATCTAGATACATTATCAAAACAAGAAATGCTTATAAATGGTGCAAAAGATGTTTTAGAATATCTTTGTGGTAAATACAAGTTAGGAATTCTAACTAATGGTTTTAGAAAAACTCAATTGGCAAAATTAAATTCATCTGGAATAGACAAATATTTTAAGATTTTGGTGAGTTCAGAAGACATTGGATTTCCAAAACCAGACGAAAAAAAATATTTAGTTATGCACAAAAAGTTTCAGGCTACCCAAAAGAAAAAAATAGCTTACATTGGAGACGACTTAGAGAACGATATTCTACCTGCAATTAAATTTGGAATGCACGCTATTTGGTTTAAAAACAATAATTCATTTATTTCTAATTTACCAATCAAAGATAATATAGTAATAATAGATCATTTATCAGAATTAAAAGACATATTCTAAACCTTTTGCAAATAATAAATTCCTTTTTGAACTATACGAATATTTTTCCCCCCCGATATTAAATCTAAATATGTTTCTTTTAAGTCAAGAGGTTTATCTTCCAAAGAAATAAATATTATAATTTCACTTTTTTTTCATTTTTCTTTTTAAAAATTAACCTCTTTTCTTTTACATCCATTAATTCATAAGCTCCTTTAGAAAGAACAGAATGCTCTTTTCTCAAGTTAATTAACCTTTGCGTATAATTAAAAGTCCTATGTTCTTCTTCCGTCCAACTCTCTTTAAATCTCATTGCTACTCTACCGCTATCAGAAAAATGATGCGCCAGGGGGGGATCGCCTTTCAATGCAATTTCATTACCATACTCTAACATTACATTTCCAGTTAAAGCCATTAATAATCCCATCGCTATATAAAAAGAGTCCATATCTTTACTAATATCAATAAATCGAGGTAAATCATGATTCTCTATAAAATACGTTAATTGAAAAGTATCTTCATTTAGTTTGTTAGATAAAATTATTTGCTCATACAAATCTTGTAAACTTTTTTTCTGTTCTCCTAAAACTTCTTTAATAATATTATAAGTTGCAAAATCAAAAAGACTTGTAAAACGTTGCGCATCATATCCTTTAAATTTTTTTTCAGCAATGCAAAATTTTTTTTCTTTATCTCCTTCATCCTCCCATACTTCGCCTAAGATAATAACATTTTTATTAATTTTTTTTCATTCTATCAGAAAACTCTTCTAGAAAATCTAATGGAAGGCCTAGAGCATGATCTAATCGGAATCCATCTAATTCAAAATTCTCTAGCCAGTATTCTCCAACTCGAATTAAAAATTCTCTAGTATCTCTATCTCCTAAATCCCAAAATAAAAAAAAGATCCTTGCCATCGTATCTCTTGTGGAGATTGAGGAGGTTCTGTTTTAACTTTCAATCCTTCAGGGATAGTAGAAAAATCATATTTTTTTTCGAGGCATGATTGAGAACCAAATCAATAATGACTTTTATATTTCTTTTATGAGCTTCTTCAAGCAATTTTTTTAAAATATCATTAGCCTCTTCTTCTGAAACTGAACTAATGTTTTCAGAAATTGAAAAATAATCAATAACGTCATAGCCATGGGTTGTTTGAGCTTTAAAAATAGGACCTAGATAAATCAAATCAATGCCAAGCTCATTTAAATAATCCATCTCTTGGATTATTCCTTGTAAGTCACCATCTATAGCATTTTTCTCATAGTACTTGTATGATTCTTTTGGAAAATCATTACTTAATTCTCCATTTTTAAAAAAAACTTGATCAATATATGATATCCAATAAACACATTTTCTCCTCCTAAAATAGGTTTTACATACAGTCTTCACAAATTTCAAAAACCTTATTATATGTATGTTTTGATTTAATTATTACAGAATACTTCATTTCTTTAACCTTTTGGTATTTGTAGTTATAGCGAGGGCTACACCCTGGACCCGTTATAAATTCATAATTTCGTTTTTAGAAAATCTTCATTACTATAGTCTTAAATATAAAAGAGAGGGCTTTTTTTTAAGGATTCAATTTAAATTCAGAGTCTTTATTACCTGCGATCTGAATTTGACAAATTAAAACTTTATATTCAGAGACTTCATTCTTTAATTCTCACTATATTTATTGTAAATATTACCTGTAATCATTTTATCATTTCTTTTTTTAAGTATATGAAAACGTTTCCTAAAAATCTTTTGATTAGAGGTTGGTAAAGTAATAAAATAACATAAATTCTGATATAATTAAAGAGTAGTTATATAAATTTTATATGTAATATAAAATTAAAACATAATAAAATCATTTTTCTTTAATAAAGGTGAGAATTAATCTATGAAAAGAAGGATTTTGTTATATTTGCCTTTGTTGTTTCTATCATTTCTTTTTCGGTAAATGTGTCAAAAGACACTTTGTTAATTAGCATAAACGATAATACATGGATCACTAGACAAATCGCCGAAAAAGTCAAGAGCATCGGCAATTATATGTATGATATTGAAATAAAAGATGTAATGACAGAAACTATAAAAACAGAGAATTATGACGTAATAATGAACATATTTACTAACACTAAGGAAAATATTACTATTGCTTTTGGATACTTTCAAGGTGGCGGTTTTTCGTATTCAGAAACAACTAATGAGACTGCTGACTGGGTTGAAAAATTTGCTGTAAAAGCTTTAGAAAATCTTTCATTTCAAAGATTTTTATACGGAGAAAACTGGGATATTTTACAACTAACTTTTTGGAAAGGTGTAGATGAATATCCCATATACCAAAACGAAAACTATATTTATAAGTGACAGATATATTGGTAACAGAGAAATTTATATATTTGATTTTGTCAATGGAACAGAAAGTAAAATTCCTTTAGAGTCTTCAGCAGAATATTTCCCTGATATTTCACCTAATAATAATTTTCTAGTGTTTCAAACTAGTTTATTTGGAAAATGGGATATAGTGTTATATAATTTGATCACAAAAAAATAACAAGAATTAGCCCATCTAATAAAAACGCTTATTCTCCTTATTTTTATGACAATACATTAATTTTATTTTCTATGGAAGATGAATCAGGTCAAGGGACAGAAATTTGGTATTATGACTTGTATTATAATAAGTTAGAGAAATTAAGTAACTCAAAAAGACTGCTTAAATTTAGACCAAGTAAATGGAATGGAAACAATATTACTTTTTATGCGATTAATTTAGAAGACGCTAGTGTAAATATTTACTATTTAGATGAAGACAACAAAATCTATCCTTTGCTAGTAGATCCTTTTAACCAAACGGACAGTTGGTCTAATGGTTCGGAACTATTGGTATTTTCAGAATTTAATGGGAAGTATTTTAGTATTTATGAATACAATAATAACGAAAAAAATTAATTTAACTAGTTCTATTACAAATGACTGCTTTTATCCGACTTATTCTCCTGACAAAAAAAATACGTTTTTTTACCAACTACTACTCTGAAGCTGACGTTTTTGTATTAAAACGTGAAGCTATTTATAAACAAAGAAATAACTGATTTGGAGTGATTTAAATACCAAAACACACCAGTAGTGACTCGATGAGCGACGTTTCTAAAAAAAATGTCTAATTCAAGATATTTAAAAATTCTGATTAAGATCCTTGGATTTATATTAATAATTATTCTTTTTTTTCTGGAATGCGTTTTTGACTTTTTTTTAATATTGATACTTCTTAACTTGAAAACATTAAGAAAAGCTGTTTTTGGTAGACTGCCTTTAGAATTCAATAAAAATGCCTTTGAAGGGCCTGTTACATATACATATAAAGAAGATAGTATCCCTTTAAAATTAGATATCTACTATCCAACAAAAAGCGAGAATTATATCCTGCAATCTTCTTTGCACATGGAGGAGGTTGGATTAGTGGAAGTAGAAAACTTTCAAGTGTTACTACATGGTCAAAATTTTTGGCAAGCAGAGGGTTTTCTGTTATAGCCATTGATTACAGATACAGTTATTTTCATAGTTACGAAGAGCTGATACAAGACTATTCGGCCGCTTTAGATTATATAAGAAATAATTCTAATCATCTAAAGATTGATAAAAATAAAATAGTATTAATGGGAACGTCTGCTGGAGGAACACTTTCTCTCTATTACGCAGCATTTAATACTTTTACAATAATTTAAGCGCTATGAAAGGCATTAAAGGTGTCATTGCATGGTATGCACCAGCAGATCTTTTGGACTTATGGAGAGTTGATTCATTGTTTGCAAGGGTTGCAGTTGTAACTACCATGAAAGGCAGCCCAAACAGAAAAATTGAAGATTATAAAATGTACTCACCCATCAACTACGTCTCAACAAGAATGTGTCCTACATTGCTTGTTCATGGAGAAAAGGATACTACTGTTCCAGTTGAATCTTCAAAAAAAGCTATATAAAAAGTTAAAAGAACAAGGTGTTCAAGCTAAATTATTAATTCATCCTGATGGTAACCATAGTTTTGAGTTAGATTTAAAAGATTTTTTTTAACCATTAAGTATGTTGAAAGAACCGTTAGTTTTGCAAAAGACTTGTGTGAATAATTATACTCACAAAAAAATATTAATCAAGAAAGGGAAGAAGAAAAGTGATCGACTTTACATATGATAAATATAACAATAATAACATAGACTTTGTTCAAGGTTACATAAATAAGGGTAAAAACTACAGAGAATCTATAATAAAATATCCATCCCTCTATACACATGCAAAAAAAAGGGAACTGAATTAAATGAAATATATCTTTTTGAACCTAAGAAGAAAGCTGTAGGCCTCGTTATTATACTTCATGGTTTAGGTACTAAAAATATCTCATATATATTAAAGATGGGGGGGAGATACTTTTCTAATTTTGGTGTTAGAGCCTTAGTTCCAATACTCCCTGATAATTACACAAGAACCTCCAATGGATCTATGAGTGGAAAAATATTTTCTGATAGTGTAGGCAGCATTTTAAACACTTGGGAACATGCTGTTGTGGATATTTTATCGCTTATAGATTTTTGAAGATGAATAATCTATGGCATGAAATAATTGTATGATCGGATATTGCCTTGGAGGCATGGTTTCAGTTATAGTTAATTCTATAAATACTTCTATCAAACACAATTTTATAATAGCAAGTGGTGGAAATATTGCTGATCTACTTTGGAATTCTCCTATCCTTCAATATGCAAGGAGAGATTTTTTTTAAACAACAAAGATGATCCGTATTTGTTAAATGATAAAGATTATCTAATAAAAATATTTCAAGATACTCTTAAACATCCCGATAACTTTAAAAGTGTCGGCGATATTTTGAAATCAGAAATTCATCCTTGTTAAAAGTCGATCCCGCTCTCTATGCTAAATTTTACCCAGAGAAAAGGTCACTTTTTTTTGGAAGCAGCTTTTGACTTTGCTTTACCAAAAAGCTCTAGAAAAATATTATGGGAAAATCTAGGAAAACCTAAAAGAATTGTTTTACCTATAGACCATATAACCTGGTTGGCTTTTCATAGACTGATATCGAACATTATCTTAAATGAAATGAAGTTTGAAGGTGTAGGTTATCAATTTTTAAACTTAAGATATATAGCAAAATTTCAAAAATAAAAGCCTAGGATATCTCCAAAGGAGAAATTAATAATGTACATATTACAAAAAGATGGGAGATTTCATTATATTAATACCAGATTAAATAATCGTTCATACATCACACCTTTTGTAACCGACACTCATTTACATGTACTAGGTTTAGGTGAAAAATTATATTTTCCTTCTCTTGAAAGCAAAAATTTAAAAGAAATTGAAGATATTATAGAAAAACTCTTAAAGAACAATCCCAAAGAAATTATACTAAGAGGTTGGTCCGAAGAATTTGCAAAACCCTCTAAATTATTTTAGATAACATAGCAAACAACTTACCTATTATCTTAGTGAGAAGGTGTTCGCATTTAGCATTCGTAAACTCTAAAGTACTTGAGATTGTAGATTTTAGTGATTGTAGGGAATACGTGGATTATGTCAATGGAATTGTAAAAGAAAAGGCTTTAGAAAAAAATTTACGCTATAATTGATTCTCCGACTTATACAACTGAAATATGGAATCATGCAAAAGATTATTTGCTGGATAAAGGTTATGGCTATGTACATTCCGATGACTTGCATGGCTTATATAAAGATGAGTTGCCTTTTAAACCTACTGATAATTTAAAAGTTTATGAAAAGGTGGCTGTAACCAATTATGAACAACTAATAAGTTATCAAAAAGACGGCTATTTTGATAAGTTTTCTTGTGTTAAAATCTACTTAGATGGTTCACTAGGAGCAAGAACTGCTTATTTACTAGAAAAGTATAATGATGATGAAAATAATTTTGGAATAAAACTTTGGAAAGATGAAGAATTAATTAAAGTACTAGATTTTTGTGAAAAAAAACAATTTACATTTAGCGGTCCATGCTATCGGTGATGGAGCGATTGAACAGTTATTATATGTTTTTGAAAAAGTTAAGCCTAGGTTAGTTCATAGAGTTATTCATGCTATGGTAATGAGCAATGATCAAATAGAAAGAATAAAGAAACTTAATCTTATAGTAGATATTCAACCACAATTTATCGAATCAGATAAAGGTTTTATAAACAATAGACTTGGTAGGAACGTTGATAAAGCATTTAATTTTTCAAATTATACAAAACAGGAATCCCTTTATTTATTTCTTCTGACGCCCCTGTGGAAGATCCTGATTGGATAAGAGACTTAATAAGATTAGATAAGCTAGGAATACCCTACTGTTATTCTTTGTATCAAATTACTTATGCCCCCCCAGAATTTATTGATAATTTTGATAGAGGCAGCACAATTTCTGAACAGGCTTTAATCTTTAATGACAATCCTTTTAATCAAATATCTGTCCCCCCCAAAGTGTATAATAATAAATAACAATGTATCATCTTTCAAAAAGAGGGGGGTAAGTATTTGAAGTTAAAAAAAATCTTGTTACTACTGGTATTATGGTTGCATTGATTTTTGTATTGACTTTTGCTATAAAAGTGCCTGTTCCTTTTACCAGAGGGTATATTCACTTAGGAGATAGTATGATTTTTATAGCTGCTATTTTATTTGGTTGGCGAGTAGGAGCTTTGGCTGGTGGATTAGGTTCTGCTTTAGCTGATGTTGTTGGCGGATACGCTTTTTGGGCAATACCAACTTTTATTATCAAAGGAATTATGGGGGCTTTAGTAGGATTAATTTCAGACACTTATAGAAAAAAAATATTCTTTAAAAAAAGAGATTGGTATTTTCTCGGTCAGTGTAGGGGTATGGAGTGCTTTTATTATTAGTGTTTCTATAACATTAACAAGTTTAATTAATAATCTACATACTTCATCAATGACTGCGACTTTAATGAATGAGCTAGGTTATGACAATTTAGAAGACTTAAAAAAATTTCCTATTGAATACTCGAAATATAATAAACATTGTATTAATAGTTGTTCCAGTCGTTTTAATTTTGATCTCGTTGATTCTAAGAAAAAAAAGGACTTAAAATTGTTTAACCTAGGAAACTTAATGGGCAGTTTAATTTCAGGACTATGGATGGTTTTTGGATATTTTATCGCTGGTAGAATATTACTTGGAAATTGGATTATTCCAATTTTTGAAATTCCATGGAATATTTTACAATTCACAGTTGGAATGATCATAGCATACATTGTATTACTTGCCTTTAAAAATACAACTCTTTTCCAAAACTCGGACTTATAAATGTATAGTTGATTGAATATAAAAAGTAGGTCATTAAACCTGACCTACTTTTTTTATTGATATTCATACAATATTTAAATAATTTTTTTTCAACCTCTTCCCAATTTACCACATTCCACCAAGATTCAATATATTCAGCTCTCCTATTTTGATACTTTAGATAATAAGCGTGTTCCCATACATCTATACCTAAAATGGGGGGTATAACCCTATCATAATAGGATTATCTTGATTTGGAGTAGATATTATTGATAAATGACCATATTTATCCAGCACCAACCAAGCCCAACCACTACCAAACCTATTAAGAGCGGAATCAGAAACTCCAATTTAAATTTATCAAAGCTTCCGAATACTTCATCTATCCTCTGTGCTAACTTCCCAATGGGCTTCCTGCTTCCATTTGGTCCCATTATACTCCAAAACAAGGTATGATTATAATGTCCTCCTCCGTTGTTTCTGACAGTAGTTCTAATATCGCTCGGTATATTATCTAAATCTTTCAGAAGATCTTCAAGGTTTTTGTTCATTAATTCTGGATGTTTCTCCAAGGCTTCATTTAATTTATTCACATACGTTGCATGATGCTTCGTATAATGAATTTCCATGGTTCTTGAGTCAATATATGGTTCTAAAGAATCATAAGAATAATTTAATTTTGGTAACTCAAATCTCATATTAGCACCTCCAAAATGATTTATATCTTAATTCGGATAATTTTTGTCGTATTTAAATTATACTATTAATTTTTAAAAATGTCAAGATTTCGAGGTGCGAAAATGAGTCAGTATTAGAACATAAAAAAAATCAATACTAAACTCCATAAAAATAGGGGGGGTAAAAATTGAGAGTCAAAGGTAAAAGGTTCAAAAAAAGTAAACAATTTTACAAATTTTTTTAACCGATAAAGCAAAAAAATGTTGAGAAAGAATGTAACATTTTCCAAGGAAGGAGAGCAGAAAATAATCCGCAGATTATTAACAAGGAGATAGCAGGGGGGGTTAAAAGGGGGGGTGTTACTAAAAGACCCATTAATGAAATCTCTCCAAAATAGATAACGGAAAGAGGAAAAACCCCTATGTAAGAAGCAACAGGGATTAACAATGTTTTCAGAGAGGAATTTTTTTTACATTATTTGAAGTAAATAAAATCATGAAAGATGCTGCATAACTCATTAAAAAAAACTAATGTTAAAAATATTTTCTGGAACATATAGGAGATTAAGATAACCTATAAGTCCCAGTATATTATATGAATTAATAGGAATATCAAGTAGTTTAAAAATGTTCAAAACAACTAACATACTTACTGCTCTAACAGAACTTGGTGTAAAACCAGTTAGAATTAAATAACTACAAATTATAAATGTACTTAAAACTAAACGAAGATTTCTTTTTGGAACTAATATACTAATAAAAGAGGTAATTAAAGAATAAATTAAAAACACATGCATACCTGATACAGCAAACAAGTGAAGAGTACCTGTTTCTTTGAACACTTCTTTATCTCGCAAATTACCCATAAAAGAGCTAACTAATACATCCCTTGCTTCTTCATTTTTTTATATTTTCATACAACCTATTAGTAATATTATCTTTTATTTTCATAATAGATTTATTATTAGCAGGAGCAATATATTCTACATCTAAATATCCTTCTTCTATTTCACCAAATAAATAAACATTTTTTTCCTGTACTTAGAGGAACTGTGCTATATTTATTGTAATAAATCTTATAATAATTTCTATAGGAATACCAAGTACGATCACTAAACACTTTTTCGGAAAATATAGTGTAATTATTACCTCTTTTATCAATAATTTTTCCTAGTATGCCTACCTCCCCTTTAAGATTAATCGGAGAATAAAATAGGAAAACTAGAGAAAACAAACATATCAAGAACACTTTAACTTTATCTTTTTCAACAATATATAATAAAAAAAATAAGATAGAGAAAGCTGTTATTTGCAAAGCTTTACTTAAATGTGAAAGCACTATTATCAAAGCTGCAATTAAAAATAATTCAATGAAAAAAAAGGTGGCGTTACACTCTTACTTCTTTCTATATTGATTAACAGCTCCTTTAAAAAAATAAAAGGATCGTAATAACACGATCCTCTATCTTTCTTTGGTGCCGGGGGGGCGGGACTTGAACCCGCACGAGTGCGTATACTCATATGGCCCTCAACCATACGTGTCTGCCAATTCCACCACCCCCCCGGCAATCATTACTGCTAATTAATCAAGTTAATTATACACTACACAATTTCCTTTGTCAAGATTTCACATTAGATAGAATTAAATTCCTTGTATCTCGCTTTGATGCACAATGTTTTTTTTCTTTTTTTTCTGTACAATAGAAAAAGCCAGCCAAAGAAATCTCTAATGAGTTCATAACCCGCAGATAAACATCTTGCTCTTAGATATTTATCAATGAATATTACATAATTTTCATATATATTAGTTTTATTACCAAAGATACTAACAACTGACACACCGAAGTAATAATCAGTACAGTAAAAATTGTGAAGTTAAAATAACCTGCAATCACTCCTGCAATCATCATAGCTAAAGAAGTTATAAGTAGAATAGGCATACCTGCTTTAGCTTTAATTGCCTTCATTCGTTCATCATTCTCTTTGTTATATTGAATTTTCAATTCCTTTTCGTTGTGTAAAAGTTTCTTATAACGTATAAGAAAAATAGCGGCCAAAATACCCAATGCATCTATAACTCCAGATTGAAAACCATATATTGTGCTTTCTTTCATTTCATCAGACGCCCAGAATACATCAAATATTGCCAATCCTACAGCTAAAATTACTATAAATGACAACATCCATATTCTACTCTTTACAACTTTTTTTTGTAATTTTCCATTTTATTACCTCCTCTCATCCTAAATATTCAGTCAAATCAAAGACTTCTTCTATGGTCAACCCAAAATAATGTGCTATTTTATAAGCCAACGGTAATGATGCAACGTATTTACCTGTTTCAATAGAAGAAATCGTTTGTCTGGTAGTCCCTACAGCTAAAGCTAATTCCTCTTGTGAAAGTTTCTGTTCTTTTCTAAGTTCTTTAATTCGTGTATACAACTACTATCCTCCTTTGTTAAATTGCAAAGTTTACTTTACTTTTTAAGTATAGCACACTTTGCAAAATATAACAAGCTTACTTTACAATATAAAGATAGAAAATAAGTTATGGATTTTAAAGTTTAATAATAAATACATCTTCATGGTATAATATAATTAATGAAAATTGATTTGTGTAAAATGATTAAATAATCGTTGTTGGGAGGAAAATAATGAGAATTGGATTAATATTTGGCACACGTCCTGAAGCAATAAAAATTGCTCCCATCTATTTAAAACTTAAAGAAATGAATCAAGACACACTTGTTATCATCACTGCTCAACATAGAGAAATTCTCGATCAGGTATTACAATTATTTCAAATTAAACCAAATTATGATTTAAATGTTATGAGCGACTCTCAAACACTACCAATTTTATCTCAAAAACTTATTTACGAACTTGATAATCTCTTACAAAAAGAACCTTTAGATTATATATTAGTTCAAGGAGATACAACTACCGCTTTTATAGGGGCTCTCATAAGCTTTTATTATAAAATTCCAGTTGCTCACATAGAAGCTGGTCTAAGAACAAATGACAGATACAATCCTTTCCCTGAAGAAATAAATAGGCGATTAATCAGCGTTATAGCTTCTCTCCATTTTGCTCCTACTCAAAGAGCAAAAGAAAATCTGATGAAAGAAGGAATTAATGAAACTTTAATAAAAGTAACTGGAAACACAGTCGTGGACGCACTTCACTGGATCATAGATAATAAAAAGGACAACATGCATCAAACAAGAGTAAAATACGATTTAGATAATAAGAGATATATTTTAATGACAATGCATCGGAGAGAAAATTGGGGGGGAGAACCTATGATTAATGTTTTAAAAGCAGTGAGGAGATATCTAAGCGAAAATCCAGATATGTATTTGGTTTTTCCAATACATCCAAATCCCATTGTTAAAAATATAGTTTACGATAATCTTCAAGACCTTGAAAATGCTATTTTATTAGAACCCTTAGAATACTTTGAGTTAATTAGTTTAATGGACGGGTGCATTTATATAATGACTGATTCAGGCGGAATACAAGAAGAAGCTCCTTCTTTTGGCAAACCCGTTTTAATTTTAAGAGACAAAACGGAAAGACCTGAGATTTTAGAAACTAATTTAGCAAAATTAGTGGGTACAAACACTCAAACTGTTTATGAATATATGAAAAAGTTTGAAAACTATAAATTAGAGAATGTTAACTTTCAGAACCCTTTTGGCGACGGTAAGGCAAGTCAAAGAATAACAGAATATTTAATAGAAGCATTATATAGTACCAAATAAAAAGATTGTGGAGGTGAGAATAATGAAAAAAAAGTGTGACTATTTTTATATTAGTATTGTTGATATCTTTCAGCGCATTCGCTGCTGTTGCAGATATTATAACCCAATCTAGGATAGCTATAGAAGAACTTCTTTCAAAACAAGATAGTGGTTCTTTCGTGCAATTAGTTGAACAGGGACAAGGGGGGGTTGTGATTTTTCCTACTTTTTATAAACTTGGTTTTGTATTAGGTGGTCAATATGGTGAAGGCATTGTTTTAAGAAAAGATCCACAAACCGGAAAATGGTATGGACCTGCATTTGTAAATATTTACGGTTTAAGTGTTGGGGGGGCTCAAGCAGGTATACAATCAGCCTCGTTAATCTTAGTTGTAATGAATGAAGAAGGTATAAACGGTTTTATGGGGGATAACTTTACGCTAGGAGGTTCTTTAGGTGTAGCTGCTGGACCTTTAGGAAGACAACTTTCTGCAGATGTGGATTACAGACTTAAAGCATCTATATATTCATATTCTGTTGCAAAAGGTTTTTATGCTGGTGCATCTATCGAAGGTGCATATATTAAAACAAATGATCATGCTAACGAAGCTTTTTATAAAGGTCAAATATCTCCCGAAGAGATTTTAAAAGAAAAAAAACGGTTGAAGGAGAAGCTAAAAGATAGTTGAGCTCCTTGAAAAAGCCATTGAAAACTTGCATAAAGAAAATTAATTGTTTCAATAACTTTAAAAAGGAGGTAGTAAATATGCCTTATGTTAACACAAAAGAAATATTAGAAAAGGCTAATAAAGAGTATTATGCAGTTGCAGCATTAAATATTAATAATCTCGAGTTTTGCAAGCTATATTGGAAGCAGGAATTGAGAAAAAAAATCTCCACTTATCATCGAAACAAGTGAAGGGGCTATAAAATATGCAGGAACGGGAGATCCTTTACGAGGAGCAAAGTTTTTTTGTAGATATGGTTAAAGGATTCGCAGATACATTGGACATCCCCCCCGTTTCTTTACATTTAGATCATGGAAAAGATTTTAAGTATATCGTATCTGCCATAAAAGCAGGATATTCTTCTGTAATGATTGACGCATCTGATAAACCTTTTGAAGAAAACGTTAAAATAACTAAAGAAATAGTAAAAATTGCACATTCTGTTGGGGGGGTATCTGTGGAAGCAGAACTTGGAAAATTAGCGGGTATTGAAGACAATGTTTCTTCTGCAGAAAGTGTGCTTGTAAATCCAGATGAAGCAAAGAAATTTGTTGAAGAAACACAGGTCGATTTTCTTGCTCCAGCAATAGGGACATCTCATGGAGCTTTCAAATTTAAGGGAGAAGCTAAATTAGACTATGATAGGTTAAAACAAGTAAAAGAATTAACAGGCATTCCTTTGGTACTTCACGGGGGGGCTTCTAGTGTAGTTGAAGAAATTGTTGAAATTGCAGAAAAATATGGCGCAGATTTTGGTGGATCAAAGGGAGTTCCTTCTGAGATATTAAAAGAAACTGTTCAATTAGGAATAAACAAAGTCAACACGGATACAGATCTTAGAATGGCATTTGTAGCTGGGCTTCGCGAATACTTACATAATAATCCAAAGGAATTTGATCCCAGAAATTATATGAAAAAAAAGGAAAGGAATATGTTAAAAAAAAGTTGTAGCAGATAGATTAGAACTTTTAGGTTCTGCAGGTAAAGCCTAAACTTAATTAAATAATATATTGTTAAGTATAAAAACGCTTAACATATAACAAATAATTTTTTTCAACAAAATTATTAATACTTTTAAATAATGCAGGAGGTTAAGCAGCAGAAATGAAAATACTTGTGATAAACTCTGGGAGCTCTTCTTTAAAATATCAAGTTATAAACAATGGAAATGAAAAAAAATATTGTTGAAAGGTTTAGTAGAAAGAATAGGAGAAAAAAATCCAGCATTAAACACGAAAACGGAACTTCAAAGTACACAGAAGAATTGAAGATCACAAATCATGAAGAAGCCTTAAAAAAAGTGATGAATTTATTAATTGATCCTCAATATGGGTGTTTAAAAGTTTGTCTGAAATTGACGCTATTGGACATAGAGTACTTCATTGTGGTGAAAATATGTTTCATCAGTATTAATAGATGACAACGTTATTAACGCCATAGAAGAACATGCGGTTTTTGGACCTCTTCATAATCCACCTAACCTTACTGGAATATTAGCTGCACAAAACTCATGCCTGATGTTCCTCAAGTTGCTGTCTTTGATACTTCTTTTCATCAAACAATGCCACCTAAAGCATTTTTATATGGACTTCCATATGAATTCTATGAAAAATACAAAATCAGAAGATACGGTTTTCATGGAACAAGTCATAAATACATAACCATTGAAGCAGCAAAAATGCTTGGTAAAGATATAAAAGAATTAAAATTAATTAGCGCTCATTTAGGGAATGGTGCCTCTCTAGCTGCAGTAAAAGGTGGAAAAGTGGTTGATACTTCAATGGGTCTTACTCCTTTAGAAGGACTTGTTATGGGAGGAAGAAGTGGTGATGTAGACGCCACAGTACCTTTGTTCTTATTGAGACAGGGTTATTCTATAGATGAAGTTGATAATATTTTAAATAAAAAGAGCGGCGTATATGGAATAAGTGGAATAAGCAACGATATGAGAGATATAGAAAAGGCTATAAAAGAGGGACATAAACGAGCTCAATTAGCTTTGACGTATATACTTATAGAATAGCAAAATACATTGGAAGTTATGCAACAATTTTGAATGGTTTCGATGCATTAGTGTTTACAGCAGGTGTTGGAGAAAATGATCCAGAAGTTAGAAAAACTGTCTGTGACTATTTAGGTATATTTGGAGTAAAATTAGACGATGAAAAAAAATATCAGTTTAAACAGAATAGGGGGGGTATAATATCCTCGGATGACTCCAAAGTTACAGTAATGGTAATAAAGACAAACGAAGAATTAATGATAGCTCGTGATACAAAAGAAATTGTTGAAAACCAAAAAAAATAAGAAAACCGCCTCAAAGAGGCGGTTTTATATATATCTTACTACTATAAACTCTCAACAATATCTCTTAATTGAGCCATCCTGTTTGGATGTCTTAGCTTTCTTAAAGCTTTAGTTTCAATTTGCCTAATTCTTTCTCTAGTGACATTGAAGTACTGGCCAACTTCTTCTAAAGTTTTTTTGTTTTCCATCTAAAAGCCCATATCTCATTTTTATAACCAAAGCTTCTTTAGTGCTTAATGTATCTAAAACCTCTTCAATTCTTTCTCTCAATATCATTTTTTTTGAGCTTCCTCTTCTGGAGTAGTGTCTTCAGAACTTACAAAATCACCAGTTTCTGATTCTTCATCATCACCAGTTCCGCTGGAAATAGGAGAATTAAGGGACAAAACATCCCTAGCACTCATTAATATCTCATTTATTTTTCCTCTGGTTTCTTCATTATTTTAGCAAGTTCTTCAGTAGATGGATATTCTCCGTGTTCTTGTAAATATTCTCTTATGACTCTATTCATTCTATTTATGGTTTCAACTAAATGTACCGGTATTCTTATAGTTCTAGCTTGATCGGCTATTGCTCTTGTAATTGATTGCCTTATCCACCATGTTGCATACGTGGAAAATTTAAATCCTTTCCTCCAATCAAATTTGTCTACAGCTTTAATTAAACCTATGTTTCCTTCCTGTATTAAATCTAAGAAACTTAATCCTCTACCAGTATATCTTTTTGCAATACTTATTACAAGTCTCAAATTGGCCTTGATTAATTCATCTCTGGCTTTTTTTATCTCCTTTTTGAGCCCTCATAGCTAATTGTCTTTCCCTTGAAGGACTTAAAAGCTCAATATTACTTATTTCTTTGAGATATATTTTTATTGGATCACCAAGTGATATATTGTCATACATCTGTAGTTCAGTATCTGCAAATAATTCGTCAAAATCTTCTCCTTCAACTTCTTCTTGATCTACAAGAACATTTTTAACGTTTTCTTCTTCACTTTCGTTTTCATCTTCCTCTATGATTTCAATGCCTTCGGACTCTAAAGCCTCATATATCTTATCAATATACTCATTATCAATTTCATCTGACATTTCAATAGGAATAGCTTGATCAATATCTAAATATGATAACTTGTTATTTTTCTTTTTTTGCCTTGGCCTTCAAAGTTTCAATAATCTTATCAATAAATTGAGTGTTTTTTTTGACTTTTTTTTAACTTTTATTTGGACTATACCTTCTTCTTCTTTTAATTCTTCAAAATCAACATTCTGTAGTCCTTCCATTATTTCAACCTTTTCTTGTTCAGTTATTTTATTTTTATTCATTTAACCCCTCCCTATAATCTGGGTATTTTTTTTCTTTTCCAAAAAAACCACGCATTAGTTTAGACACCAAAAAAAATGATTTAGTTCAAAAAAAAGGTATATTTTAGAATAATATTTAGTAAATTTTTTTTATTAATAACCTCTTTTTAATAGAAGTAATGGATTATTTTCTATTACTTCTATAGCTTCTTCGTACTCCAAACCAGAAGATAGTGCAACTTTTAAAGCAAATTCATAATTCAAAAAAATCATCCGGTTCATGAGCATCGCTATTTACTAACAATTTCGCACCAAATTGTTTAGCTAATTTACTTACATGCCCATTTGATAAACTATGTCCTCTTCTTGCACTTAATTCTAAAATATATCATTATTGACTGCTTCTTCTACATCTTCTGCTGAAATAATACCAGGATGGGCTAATATATCTACATATTTAGACCTAACTGCATAATGATTTGTTCCTTCAAAAACTGGTTCTACTATAGTTTCACCATGTATAACTACAATTTGTGCACCATTTTCCTTTGCGTATTTAGCTAAATCATTTATAATTACAGGAGGAACATGGGTTATTTCTACTCCAGGAATTATGTTTATATTTTTAAAATACTTCTTTTCATTTTCAATGAACTTTTTTTAAATTATTTAAAATAAAATCAATGTTAGATATATCCACATGGTCTGTTATAGCTATGACTTCATAGTTATTAATTTGAGCATGTCTTATTTGTTCACTACAAATCAACGCTCCATCACTCAGAAAAGTATGAGTATGGAAATCATAAACTTTTTTTCATTAATTTCTTCCCCTCTCCTGACCTATTTTTAGATGCTTGTGAAGTTACAATTGATCAATTATAGTATCTATGTCAAAATCGACATTGGTTAGTTACTTTCAGCCATGTTACCGTATTTTATTCAAAAATAATTTTTTTTAATAATAAAAGTCTACAAGTTTTAACCAAAGTAAATTTAATAGTAACTTTTTTTGCCTTGAAGATTAACATAATTTGTTTTATAATGGTAGTGAAAAGAAAGATCCCCTATCCCCTGAGATAAACCCAGACATTCTTGCCGGATCCGTATGGATCCGGTTTTTTTTATGTTATTCCTCATTAAAAACACATAGATAAATTTTACCACTTTTTCTTTTTATAATGCAATATTTATTAAAAAAAATTATTAAATTATCATACTTATATCTAATGCTTTCACTGAGTGTGTCAATGACCCACATGATATTACATCAACGCCAGTTTTAGCAAAAGAAACTATGTTAGATTCATCTATATTACCTGAGGCCTCCAAAATAACGTTTCCTTGTGCAATTTTTACGGCCTTTTGAATAGAATCTATAGTCATATTATCTAAGAGAATAATATCAGCACCGTATTTTAAAGCCTCTTGAAATTGATTCAAATTTTGTACCTCTATTTCAATTTTTTTGTGTATGGGAAGCCTTAGCTTTTACTCTTGTAAGCGCTTCTTTTATACCTCCGACTAGTTTTATATGATTATCTTTTATTAATATAGCATCAGATAGATTATAGCGATGATTCACACCTCCGCCAATTGCAACAGCATAACGATCAAAATATCTTAATCCTGGCACAGTTTTCCGTGTATCTGTAACCTTTGCATTATAGGGCTTGATTAAATTGCAGAGATGTCTAGTGTAAGTAGCTATACCGCTCATTCTTTGAAGTAAATTTAAACATAATCTTTCTCCCTTCAGAATTGGATTAATTGGGCCTTTAACTTCTGCTATAATATCTCCAGGAATAACTTCGCCTCCATCTTTCTTCTTTTTACTGAAAGTTATTGATGAATCTAACAACTGAAAAATCATCTCTACAACATCAAGACCTGCTATTATACCTTCTTCTTTTGCTTTTATATAGGAAGTTGATTTAACTTCATAATCGATCAGCAGATCTGTAGTAATATCAGACCATCCAATATCTTCCTCAAGATAACTTTCAATATATTTTTTTTATAACAAACTTATCAACTAAAGGTATCATTTATTTACTCTCCTCTAAAAGAATTTAGCAATTCTACATCTTTAAAGAAATACTAACTATTCAAGTAATTACTTTGTTATATGTTCATCATTCTAGATATAGGGGGGGAAAAAGCCTTAGAACGAATTTCTTCTGATATAGTAATTTTAGGTTCCATTGTCTCTAAAGATATCAATACATCTTCTAAAGACGTTAATTTCATGTTTTTGCAAACAAAATTAGAACATACACTATAAAATTTTTTTTGGGGGGGACAGATCTTTTTCATTCTATTTATAACTCCACTTTCAGTACAAATAATATATTCTTTGGAAATACTATCTTGTACATAATTTACCATTGAACTTGTGCTTCCCACAAAATCTGCTAATTTAAGAACATCCATTCGGCATTCCGGATGGGCTAATACTAAGGCCTCAGGATGCCTATTTTTAGCGGACTCAACTTCTTCCACAGTTAATCTGTTATGAATAGGACAATAACCATCCCATAAGACAAGATCTCTGCCTGTTTTTTTTCTTTTATGTATAGCCCTAAATTTTTATCTGGAACAAAAATAATTCTACTATTCGAAGAAATAGAATTAACAACCCTCTGGGCATTTGAAGAAGTACAGCATAAATCGCTAAGAGCTTTAACCTCTGCTGTAGTATTAACGTAGCTTACCACTTTGGCATCAGGATAAAGTTGTTTTAATGATTGAAGTTCATTTGCAGAAATCATATTCGCTAACGGACAGCTAGCGTCTGTTTTTGGCAAAAGAATTGTTTTACTAGGTGACAAAATATAGGCTGTTTGGGCCATAAAATCTACCCCCCACAAAATACTATAACTTCTTCCTGTGCTTCTGAAGCTATACGAGCTAATTCCAGAGAATCCCCCCCAACAAAATCAGCTACCTCTTGAACCTCTGAACGTTGATAAAAATGGGAAAGTATCAACGCATTTTTTTCATTTTTTTTAAACGTTTTATTTTATAAAAAAACTGATTTTTTTCAAATTTACACCTCTTTGTATTTTTGTAAATTAATCAGAATTAGTATTGACTCTATTTTACTACATAGAAATTGAAAAAAAACAAATATATCTGAAATTAATATAATTAACCATAAACAATATGTTATAATCAAGTAATATTCTATATAATTCTAAATTTGTGGTTTTAGAAATAAGGATTTTGGAATTTCTAAAGATGTTATAATCCCAAATTTTAAGGAGGCAACTGATGTTACATGAAATATACATGCAACGTGCCTTGGAATTAGCTAGACGCGGATGGGGAACAACTAATCCCAACCCTCTTGTTGGAGCAGTAATAGTAAAAAATGGTGAGATAATAGGAGAAGGATATCACAAAAACCCGGGGGGGAGCCTCATGCCGAAATAAATGCTCTTGCACAAGCTGGCAAAAATCAGAAGGTTCGACTTTATATGTCAACCTTGAACCGTGTAGCCATTTTGGAAGAACCGCGCCTTGCACTGACACTTTAATAAAGGCTGGCATAAAAGAAGTCGTTATAGCTATGCAGGACCCTAATCCTGAGGTTTCAGGTAAAGGCATTAAAAAAAACTTAAGCAAGCTGGTATCAAAGTAATTGAAGGAATACTAGAAGAAGAAGCTAAAAAGCTAAATGAAATTTTTATCAAATATATAACTTCTAAAATGCCTTTTGTAGTCTGGAAATGCGCCATGACTTTAGACGGAAAAGTGGCTACAGCTTCAGGAGATTCAAGATGGATAACAAATGAGGTATCAAGGGAATATACTCACTGGTGGCGATACAGGGTTTCATCAATTATGGCTGGAATAGGAACAGTTCTAGCAGATAATCCTAACCTCACAGTAAGATTACCAAATATAAATGTCGAAAAACAACCTATAAGGGTTATAGTAGATAGTTTTGGAAAAACCCCTTTAAATTTTAATGTATTAGATACAGATCTATCTCCAACTATAATTGTTGCTTCTGAAAACATTGCAAAATCTAAAGTTGAACTTTTCAAATCTAAGGGTGCTGAAGTAATAATTACTAAATCAAAAGATAGGGTAAACTTACCCGAATTAATGGCAGAACTTCATAATCGAGAAATTGATAGTCTGCTTGTAGAAGGGGGACCCACCCTTGCAGCTTCATTTTTGGAAGATAACCTTGTAGACAAAGTGATGATTTTTATAGCTCCTAAAATTGTTGGTGGAAGAAAAGCACCTTCCGCTGTTGGAGGAAAAGGTGTTGATAAACTTGTTAATGCTTGGAATCTCAAAAATATTTCTATTAAACGCTTAGGGGAAGATATATTAATTGAAGGTTATTTTATTTAGTGGAGGAATTAAGATTGTTTACTGGTATCATTCAAGAGATTGGAAAGGTACGAAATATAATTAAAGGTTCAAAATCAATTCGTCTTGCAATAGAGGCTCCTAAATTAGCCCCCCCTAAAATAGCTATAGGCGATAGTATATGTACAAACGGGGGGGTATGTTTAACAGTATCAAAAAAAAGAAGATAATATATTTTGGGCAGATGCTACCCCAGAAACAGTAAAACGAACAAATCTTTATGACCTAAAGCAAGGAAATTATGTTAATCTTGAGCCTTCTCTTAAACTCCAAGATTTAATAGGAGGACATTTAGTTAGTGGACACGTTGACGGAATTGGTATAATAAATAGAATATTTCAGGAAGAAAATTCCCTATACATTACAATACATGTTGAACCAATAACACTCTTCTATATTGTCGAAAAGGGGTCTGTTGCCGTCGATGGAATTAGTTTAACCGTTGCTAATATTGATGAAAAAGGATTCACAGTGTCGATTATTCCACACTCCTTACAAAACACCACCTTAAAATATAAAAAAAACCGGAAGCAAAGTGAATATAGAATGTGACATGATTGGCAGGTATGTAGCAAAATTTATAGATAATATGGGAAAAAAAACAATAAAAGTAATATCTTAAACGAAGAATTTTTAAAAAAATAACGGATTCATTTAAGGAGGACCTATATGAATCAAATTAAGTTTAACTCAATAGAAGAAGCTCTAGAAGATCTTAAAGAAGGTAAAATGGTAATAGTTGTAGACGATGAAGATAGAGAAAATGAGGGAGATCTCCTAATGGCAGCTGAATTCATAACTCCAGAAGCCGTAAACTTTATGACTAAGTTTGGCCGTGGGCTAATCTGTGCTCCTATGACCTCTCAAAGATTAAAAAATGCTTGATATTCCTCAAATGGTTTTAAACAATACCGAACACCAACGTACAGCCTTTGCAGTCTCAGTCGATGCAAAATCTGTTAAAACGGGCATTTCAGCACATGAACGTGCTTTAACCATAAAAACACTGGTTGATCCAAAAACTACCTCAGAAGATTTAATAAAACCCGGCCATATATTTCCTCTTCAAGCAAAAGAAGGCGGAGTATTAATACGAACAGGTCATACTGAAGCAGCTGTAGATCTTGCAAGATTAGCGGGTTTATACCCGGCTGGAGTAATATGTGAAATAATGAACGATGACGGAACTATGGCTCGTTTGCCCCCCCAATTATCAGAATTTGCCAAAAACATAATTTAAAATTAATTACTATAGCAGATCTTATAACTTACAGAAGAAAAAAAATGAAAAACTAATAAAACGAGTAACTGAGCCAATAAGCCTGCCAACAAAATATGGAAACTTTGCTGCAGTTGCATATGAAAGTTTAATAAACAAAGATCACCATATTGCTTTAATTAAAGGAAATATTTCAGATGGAAATCCAGTACTAGCTAGAATACATTCAGAATGTTTAACTGGGGATACTTTTGGATCTTTGCGCTGTGATTGTGGTGATCAACTGCATAATTCAATGAAACAAATAGAAAAAGAAGGCAGAGGTGTATTACTTTACATGCGTCAAGAAGGAAGGGGCATAGGTCTTATCAACAAATTAAAGGCTTATAAACTTCAAGAAGAAGGACAAGACACCGTTGAAGCAAATTTAACACTGGGTTTTGATGCTGATTTAAGAGATTACGGTGAAGGTGCTCAAATATTAGTTGATTTAGGGATAAAAAAAACTAAGATTATTGACTAATAACCCCAAAAAAAATAGTTGGACTAATAGGATATGGGTTAGAAGTTGTTGAGAGAGTACCCATAGAAATACCCCCAAATGAAGTCAATAAGTATTATATGGAGACCAAAAAAATCAAAAATGGGTCATATATTAAATTATTTTGATACGGAGGAAAAGTGAATGAAAATATATGAAGGCAATTTAATAGGTACTGGATTGAAAATAGGCATTGTTGTAAGTCGTTTCAATGAATTCATAACTAGCAAATTGTTAAGTGGTTCACTAGACACATTAAAAAGGCATGGAGTAGCTGAAGAAGATATAGAAATATCATGGGTACCAGGTGCCTTTGAAATCCCTTTAATTGCCAAACAAATGGCTCTATCAGGAAAATATAATGCTATTGTTAGTTTAGGTGCAGTAATTCGAGGGGGGGCAACACCTCATTTTGATTACGTAGCATCAGAACTGTCAAAGGGAATTGCCCAAATATCACTACAAACAGGTATACCTATTGCTTTTGGTGTATTAACCACGGATAATATTGAACAAGCCATAGAAAGAGCCGGTACCAAAGCAGGCAACAAAGGTTCGGAGGCAGCAATTACAGCTATTGAAATGGCAAATCTTATAAAAACTGTCAACCACCCACCACTTAAACTCTGACGAATTTTGAAGTGGGAGCTTGTAAAAGCTCTATTTTAAAGGATAGAAGGATGGGGGGGTATCCTGTGCTTAAAATGGATGTATGTTAGGTCTTTAAGAAATGAGGATTTCCTAAAAGTGAGCTTTTGAACTTATAACGGATCCAGGGCGGAGCCCTCACCCTTCCTAGGTACAAGTACCAAATTAGAAGGGAAGATTTTCTAAAAATGGCATTTTTGAACTTATAACGGGTCCAGGGCGGAGCCCTCCCCCTTCCATAAGGATTTTGGAATTTCTAAAGTGGGTAAAATAAATATTTTTAGGAGGTTTGATAAATGATTCACGAATTTAAGAATAAAAAAACCTATTATTGCAGATGATGTTTTTTTTGGCACCAGGATGTCAAATAATAGGAAATGTTAAGATAGCCAAGGGATGCAGCATTTGGCATAATGCAACTTTAAGGGCAGACATTGGGCCCATAACTATTGGTGAATACACTAACATTCAAGATAACGCAGTTGTACATATTGATTATGATTATCCTACTATAATTGGCAATGGCGTTACAATAGGTCATGGTGCAATAATTCATGGTTGTACAATTAATGACAATTGCCTTATTGGAATGGGAGCTATAATTCTAAATGGAGCTGTAATTTCTGAAAACTGTCTTATTGGTGCAGGAGCATTAATAACAGAAAACAAAGAAATTCCACCTAACAGTTTAGTAGTAGGCGTTCCTGGAAAAGTACTACGTAAGTTAACAAAAGAGGAAATTGAAAAACTTAAAGAATCAGCAAAAGAATACTACTATTTATCAAGACAATATTTATAAATGATATACCCTTTGAATAAATAATTAAAAAAATGTTCCTTATAAAGGAACATTTTTTTTAATTTAATGACT
>JMBV01000100.1_pt1 | contig 32948 bp, 47 predicted proteins | sample 616531 | NCBI WGS metagenome assembly JMBV01 (sample SAMN02727904, study PRJNA239997) | anaerobic digester metagenome | biome: anaerobic digester; isolation source: mesophilic anaerobic digester inoculated with municipal waste water sludge... | place: Germany: Bielefeld University, CeBiTec ...
AGGCGGTTTTACTGCTTACCGAATGGCAGGATTATTTGCATATCGACTGGCAAAACGTGCCTAAATGCGTCATCATCGATGGTCGCAACCATCTGGACCATACGTACTTGAAGAATTTGGGCTTTAACACGACCAGATTTGGGAATTAGGTAAAAAGAAAACGAAACCAAATGAGAATGACGCTGATTATCCTATAATCGCGCTTTATTCTTTTCTTTATATACCGCTTCGATTATTTACTTTTGGCGAGATTCTCAATCATTGAGGACTAGAAACTCCGCGATTTCCTTACCATTCTCCTTGGTGAGAATTAATAGAGAATCTATTTCTGGAAAGTAATCCGCAATAAAAGTACCCCCCCTGCCTATTAATTCAAATTCTTGGGTTTCCCAATCAAAGACATAAAACCATAGGAGCTCATTTTGTGGCTGACTGCTGTCGTCAAGATTTTCAGGTACGCTGATGAATAAACGCCCGTCTGAAATTATTTGGTTACTAACATAGGGTAGTCTATAAACTTCAATCGGATGTCCATTTGGCCAACTCGAAAGGAAATAATAGCTTTTGGCAGGAATCGCATGGCTAACATTTGTCATTATAAAATCTTTGTTCGGAGAGATGGCAGGAATGCTACCGCTCATGTTTTTTTAGAATCAACGCTTCGCTTGCATTCTCAGTAAAAGGATCAAAAAGATGAAAGTCAAAAACAGGTTCCACTGGATCTGTTTGGTCAGTACTGATAAATCCAAGTCCGGATTTAGACCAGATTAAATTTGAGTGACTCTTAAGGTTGAAACTCTTTACTTCAACAAATTTCTCATCGAAAATGGATAATTTATCATCAACACACAATGCGAAATGGTTAGATTCTGGTGCCCAGGCAGACGTGATTAGAGCCTCTTCCTCAAGTTTCATCTCGTTTACCACTACCGGAACTCCATCTATAAACTTGTATAGTGACACTTTTTTTTATATAAATGTACGCTATAGAAATCATTTGAAAAAAAACAAGAAAATACTGACTGTCAAATGACCAACCTCCAAAAAAACTGAGTAAGTCCCAAAACAATGTCAAATTGCGTGGAGCGTTTACGAAGATTTAGTGTTTTCTGTTTTCACCATTGATAAGATAAATCCAATTGAGATTTGGGGGGGAAATTGCGGTCAAATCTGTGTACCAAAAATCTTCCTTTGTCAAGAGAGAATTTATTTGGTCTATAGGTTCGGTAGGTTTAGCGCAGGAAGAAAAACTTACCAAAATTAAAAGGAGAAATAGAATTATTCTTTTTGTTTTCATTTTAATTTCCTTGCTCGATAACAGGGAACCAATCATTAATGCAAAAACTAAAGTTTGTTAGGTTCAACGCCGAGTTTGCTCTGATTATACATTTCGTTTAAACTCCTGAGCATTTTTTTTAGTTGCTATGTGAATAGTATCATCGTTTTGGATAATGGGTTTTTATAATAGAGATACAAGCGTGTGTAATTCAAATAATAGAAGGAGTGAAACACTCATCATGTATTCAACATATTGTCGTTGAATACATACCGCCAATTTTGAGAGCCATCTTAGCATAATCGACAACTGTTAATACAGTATTCCTTTGGAAAGTAATTACTTGTTTGCAATATCTTTTATAGGTAGCGACGGTTTTTAATAATCACGTGGTCAACCAACAACCAGTTTCGTCTTTAGGTATTATTATGTTCATTAAGTGGAGATATTATACCAATTGCTACACTTACATATTAAATAATATGCCCGTCTTGTCTAACCGAGAGCAACATATCATTCCGTTTTGCTGTTTCAGCAACGACTTCAAGACAAGAATCCATCTTATTGACAGGAATAACACTTAAGAGATTCCCGTCTGTTGTTAAATGAATTGCTTCAACAATGTCAAGTAGCGAAATAATGGTTTCGTTTGGAGCCTTTAACCAAAACCATTTTTCACGATGGTATTAAAGTGAATAATATTATTAAACCACTCGTCAGAAAATATTGGATTGCTGTATAAAATAAAATTTAAAGTACTGCCTCCAAGTCTCATAATTTCAAACAAAACGCTTTTTGTTTTAAGACCTTTAAAATGAATGATGTAATCGTCGTTAAGTTCACTTGATTTTTCTTTGGAGTCAAAATCAACTGTACTTATCATCTCTAACGCATAATCATCTTTAATTCTCTGGGTGAAACCAAAGCTATTCTGCAGATGTTTTAGTCTTTCATCATAATATTGACTCAACATAAAAAGTTTTGAATCCTCGATCATGCTATTTAGAATGCTAATTCCCATAGTAGACCAATCATCGAAATATCTTTCGTAACCGATAACATAAAACATAGTATTGTTGAGTCGACTGTATTTGAAAATTATTTTATTTTGTTTAGGCCTAAGAAAAAAAACATTTTATTCTCTCGTTTCTGCTTTAATCGTACTTTTCGTCACAAATTTCACAAGCTCGGGTAAACCATTTCTTAAACTCTCTTAGGATATCTGTGAGATTTTTAGCTCCGCCAAGACCAATAAATACTTCATCCCTGATAAAGCAATGGTACCAATCTGTTTCGCTGTTTTTCACATCAACGACCTCAAGTGGTATTTCTGCGATGTCAAGGTCACGGATATCAAATTCAAAATACCAACCGGGATTATCTATATTATCAATTCTAAAGCCGTGGTCGTGTTCCCAGGATTCATTACATAAATCTGCATATGTGTCTTGTAGCCAAGTTAATAAGTCTTCCATTATTTGATTGCCTCTGTCATCCTTTCTTTTCCAATATCTTCTCAAACTTAGCAACTGTTTTCTTCGCTGCATTGCGTATCCACGTTCTTGGATGGTCGACAAACCGCCGAACGTCTTCGATTGCCTCTACAGCATTTAAGCTTTTTAATGCAGAGATTGCATGCCCGGTGACATCATCCTGATCCAACAAACTAATTAACAATGGGATTGCCTCCGGTGTTTTTTTCATTTTTCCAAGGGATAAAACATACATTTGTCTAGATGATCCAAAGGTTTGATCTGAGACAAGCCTCTTGATATCATCAAAAAACTGTCATCCGCGATTACCGACATTGTATTTCCAATCACCCATCTTAGATTGTGAGTAACGTTTTGATCAAACGCCATATTCATTAATGTGCCTCCAACTGGATCTCCCTTTAACCACGGTACACAAAGCAATCTGATTACAGCTTCTTTCAAACCGTCATTCGTCACTTTTGGCATCCATTCTATTAAGACTGGCGTGGCTTTTTTTCCAGTCAGCTTTGTTTCTTGGTAATTCCTGGTAGATATCTGTAACAAATACGCATTGTTCTTCCAAATCAGAAATTATCATTTTTTTTGTTCTGCCATATAATGATTGTAGTATTTGGTAAATTCGTCTGATTCCATTTAGTTCCTCCTTCCTCTACTCAAGTATTCGTATTCACCATGCTGAAGAATGTCAACAAATAAAAATAAAGCTAATCACAATAAAGAAACAAGAGAGATTCTATGTTCATTTTAATACTGCTATGGCCAAGTTTGTTCTTAATAATCATGACAGCCTAATTCCATTCCAGATATTACGGAAACAGCTTTCTCGTTTAAGATCTGGCTGTCTCCCAAAAAAAATATATGCACGGATAATTGCATTCTCACTCACAATAGCATAAACCTCTACTAACTGTTCTGCAGACAGCGATCTATCATTTGTTACAATTCGTGTTGATGTATTAGAAAAGCAGAAAATGGTATAGAGATTAGTGCGCTTTTGGCTTCAAAGCTTCCAATTTGGGTCTGGCTTCCCAATCGGATTGCATCAAGTTCGTCCAACGCGTAAAGTACTCTTAGTGCTTCTAACTCTTCATGGAGATAATTGTCAATCTTGTCAAAATCATCTATCGGAATGTTCCAAGGACATACTCCCGTTCTAATTTCTATTCTCACCCGGTTAGTACTTAGAATGCTTTCCCTTCCGGTTATTACAATCAAACCATTTCTCTCAGAGAATGTTATTTTCCAACTTTTGGGATAAGTGAGTTTGATGCCGTATTGCTCATTTGTGTAGATTGATTCTTCATGTGAATCAACCAAAAATGAACAGCTTGACTGTAACAACAAAACGATTATTCCGATTAATAATAAGGCTTGATTACATCTTTTCTTTGCTGGAGATAAATGATTTATGCTTATCATGTTTCACTCCTAAACTTATCAGGATTCTTAGAGTTTTTAATATACTTAATCAACAGAATTGGTTGTAATGAGCATCAATCCATTAACTTCATCTTTAATATCTTCTGGCCAGTCCGGTTGGTCATCCCGAATCTTGTAAAAACTCACATAAGAACTTATCAAATTATCTTCGGAATTATAACCGAAAGAATGGAGCACTCGAAAAGCACCGAATGGTTTAAGCAATGTCGCTAATCGGTAGGAAGTAATAATTCCATATGATAGTACGATAGATGCTATGTTCCTGCTTTTATTACGATCAAGAGCAGAAAAATAATCCAACATACATATTTCATTGTGATCTAATTCAAAGCTTATTTTGTCTGCCACAGATGAACACCCTTCTGAAGTTTTAAGAACATCAGGGCGATTAATTACATGCTCGTGGAACAAATAAACCCCCCCGTTTATCTCTATAATTCCTCTCGTAAGTCTCGTTTCCAAGGGCTTAGGAAGTTGGTCTTGTTCAGATGGAAAAGTTTCGAGCCATTTAGTGCAATTAAATAAAAATAAGTCGTTAACCATTTTCATTTTAAATCACCTTGATATTTTGGGCTTTTAAGAATGCCCAAAACAAATTCAGCTTGAAAAGGCGGGAAAACATGGTAGTCATTAACACCCAAACCAACATAGACGACATTATTCTTCTAAGTGCCACGTAATTGATTCTATTTGTTACCATCAATAATATTATTATATAGGATGAGTGCTTTAATTGGGAAAAGACGGATTTGGTTTCGTTTATATCAATCATGTTAAAAGCATACCGCCAATTATGAGAGCCATCTTGGTATAATCGACAACAGCAAATACATAATACTTTTGGAAAGCCTCAAAAATGCTCTATCAAACCCACGTAAAAATTCATTTGGACAATATCCGCGATAATTTGCTTGCCATCCGCGAAAGGGTGGGGGGGCCGGATGTAAAAATTTTACCCGCACTCAAAGCCAACGCTTATGGCCATGGTTCGGTGGAAGTCGCACGGGTGGCTGAAGACTGTGGCATGGATTGGATTGGGGGGGTGGCCACTGTTCCCGAAGGAATGGCTATCCGCCAGGCTGGGGGGGTTCGCTTGCCTATCCTTAAATTATCCCCGCTTTCCCGGAAGAAATGGAAGCCGCGATTGAAAACGATGTCACGCTCAGCGTCATCGATGCCGAATACATTCAAATTTTGCAGGAAACTGCCAAAAGAATGGGAAAGAAAATCAATGTGCATCTTAAGGTCGATACCGGCATGGGGGGGCGTATAGGCGTGCGACCGGAAACAGCGCCAGAACGCGCCTTGTTTATTGAGAAAAACTGTCCGAACCTGCATCTCCAAGGCATTTTCACCCATATGCCTGTTGCTGATATGAGCGATTTGGACCCCCCCTTTTTGTACACAGAAGACCAAATTCAGCACTTCAAAAACGTCGTGGAAACCGTAAACCAGGCTATCGGACGGGAAATCGAACTGCCCCATTGCGCTAATTCCGGTGACATTCTTGGTCATAAAAACGCTTTTATGAAGATGGTGCGCCCAGGCATCATGATTTATGGCTATTATCCTGATCTGAGCACACCTAAAACCATCTTTTTGAAACCAGGCATGAGTTTTTACAGCCGGGTAAGTTTCGTTAAAAAGGTCAAAGCGGGCACGCCCATCAGCTATGGTCAAACCTGGCTTGCTCCGCGAGATACCTTTATTGGCACGGTTCCGGTTGGCTATGCCGACGGTTACAACCGTCAGTTCAGCAATCGCGGGCGAATGCTGATTAACGGGCGTTCATATCCTGTCGCGGGTCGGGTTTGTATGGATCAAACGATGGTTGATTTAGGACCCGAAACTGATGTGGAAGTTGGCGATCAGGTGGTTCTGCTCGGCAAAAGTGGCGATTTGGAAATCACAGCATATGAGTGGGCAGAAAAGTTAAACACCATTACCTACGAAATCACCTCGCAAATCAATCAGCGTGTAAAGCGTTACTATTTTGATGGGTCTTCGCAGAAAGAAAAATAAAGCTGGAAATACACGCTACACACAAAAGGAACTTGAATTTATGCTCTATGTCAACACCGGTAACAGCCATGATCCCAGTTTAAACCTTGCTGCTGAAGAATATGTAATACGCAATATCGCGCCCAAAGATGAAATACTGCTCTTCTATATTAATGGGCCATCGATTATCATCGGACGCAACCAAAACACGATTCAGGAAATCAATACTGACTACGTTGAAGAACACAATATCAAAGTGGTGCGTCGGCTTTCGGGGGGGGTGGGGGGGCGGTGTATCACGATGAGGGCAATCTCAACTTTTCATTCATCGCGCCTTACTCCAAAGATAACTTCACCAACTTTAAAAAATTCACTGAGCCAGTCATCAAGGTGCTCAATGAGATGGGCGTACCTGCTGAACTGCGCGGACGAAACGACATTGTGGTCAACGGGCAAAAAAATCTCCGGTAACGCGCAATATGTCGCTGGTGAGCGCATGGTGAGCCACGGCACGCTTTTGTGGCAGACCGACTTAGGCAGGGTAGGCGAGGCGCTGCGCGTAAAAGCCGCGAAGATTGAGAGCAAAGGCATTAAATCGGTTCGTTCACGTGTTGCCAACATCAGCGAATTTATCCAAGGTGACTTGATGAGCATTGAAGCTTTCCGTTCGCGGATTATTGAGGGCGTTTTTGAAGGTGGCGATGTGCGTGAATATGTGTTGACCGATGATGACTGGCAAGCTATTCAGCAACTCGCCCAGGAACGCTATCGTAACTGGGACTGGAACTACGGTCGTTCGCCGGCTTTTGATATCCGGCGCGAGACCCGCTACCCAGGTGGCGAAATTGAGGTTTATCTTGATGTCGTCCAGGGCGTGATTAAGGACATCAAGTTCTATGGCGATTTTTTTGGCCAGCGCAGCGTGGACGAACTTGAGAAGGCTCTCACGAATGTTCAATACACGCCACCAGCCATCGCCAAAGCGCTTGAGAATATGCTCATTAGCGATTATTTCGTAAACTTCAGCCTTGAAGAACTTATCAGTCTTTTGTATTAGGGGGGGCATGATGGCTTGTGAGAAAACTTGAGTCATGGTGTAGGCGGTAACTCTTTTGAGAATATCCGCAAAACGACGCATTTTGCGATTAGCGCCCACCAGGATGATATTGAGATCATGGCCTTCCATGGCATTTTGGCTTGTTACCAGCAGGAACACTGTCGTTTTGGGGGGGCCTGTGTTGTCACTGATGGGCGGGGGGGCACGCCACGAGCGGGTGAGTTCGCGGACGTGAGTGATGATGAGATGGTTGAAATCCGCGCTGCAGAACAGGCCAAAGCCGCTGAAATTGGCGATTACGCCAACTGCGTCCTTTTAGGGCACCGGAGCAGCGGCGTGCGCCAGCTGGATTTTGAACCATTGACCAGCGAACTTGTCAGGCTGCTCAGTTTGGCTCAGCCCAAGATAATTTATACGCACAACCTGGCTGACAAGCACAAAACGCACCTGGCGGTTGGCTTACACGTCATCAAAGCTATTCGGCGATTGCCCAGGGAACTGCGTCCTGAAAAGCTTTATGGCTGCGAGGTATGGCGCTCTTTGGATTTTCTGCCGGACACGCATAAAGTGCTTTTAGATGTTTCCGCGCGACCGGAGTTACAATCGGCGCTGATAAACGCCTTTCGCTCACAAATTGCGGGGGGGAAAGAATTACGAACAAGCTGTCATTGGGCGTCGTCTCGCGAATGCCACTTTTCAAGACCCTTACGCGCCAGACGCTCATTCGCGGTTGAGCATCGCTATGGATATGACGCCGCTCATTTGGATGATCAACTCTGCCCGCGCGCGTTTATGCGGGAGATTCTCCGCGCGACCAGGGACGAGATTGATGGCAACCTTGCCAGTTTTTTGGGTGATTTGACTGTCTAAGCTGAATAAGCCGTGGTCAAAAGACCACAGTTAAAAGCAATGTTTTCCGTTCGCGGAGGCGTCTCGCCGACGCTATTACATGACTATTGAAAACTAAACCGGCTTTTGAGACAGCAGGCGATACTCGTTTTCTGCCAAAACCCTGCCGATTTCCCAGACATCGACACCGCGTTTGTTTGCCAGAGCCTTGAACCGCGAAACTTTTTCAGCAGGCACACCCATCAACAAGCCGCCACTGGTTTGCGGATCAAAAATGACCATGTGTTGGTTTTCGCTCAGTTCAGGGTCAATAAAAACATTCTTGCCAAAATGAAGCCGATTGTTAAACGCGCCACCAGGGTAGGTGAAAGCTTCGATACAAGCTTGCGCGCAGTCGTGGATGGGTAAATGGTCATACCAAAACTCCAGCCCAACGTCAGAAGCCTTAGCCATTTCTGAGGCATGCCCCATGAGGCCAAAGCCAGTGATGTCGGTCACCGCCTGCAAATCACAAGCTTCTGCCAGTTCTGCCGCGTCTTTGTTCAGGCGCATCATCCATTCAGTAATCGTTTGCAGGGCATCTGGGCCTAACTTGCCACGTTTTAGGGCGGTTGTACTTACCCCGATGCCCAGGGGGGGTTTGCTCAAAAACAGCGCGTCGCCAGCCTGCAAGCCTTTTTTTTGGTGAGGATATCCGCAGGATTCACCAAACCCAAAACCGCCAAACCGAATTTTGGTTCAGGGTCGGTTACGGTATGTCCACCCGCAATAACCACACCCGCCTCATGACATTTATCCGCCGCGCCACGCATAATATCTCGCAAAAGTTCAACGGGCAAATCCGCTGGCAGGGCGGCAATATTGAGTGCCAGGACAGGTTTGGCGCCCATCGCGTAGATATCCGAAATGCTGTTGGCAGCCGCGATGGCGCCATAGGCGTAGGGGTCATCCACAACCGGCGTGAAGAAGTCGGTTGTCAAGACTACCGCTGTATGCTCGTTTAATTTCCACACGGCGGCGTCATCGGGCGCGCTTAGACCGACCAGTAAATCCGGGTAGTCTTCGGCGGCAAAAGTTTCTTTGATTGGCTGCAGAACCTGCGCCAGTGCCTCAGCACATAGTTTTGAGGCTCAACCAGCACTACCTGACAGCGTGGTCAAACGGATGTTTTTGGCTTTATCTTCCATGGGATTTATTGTAGCCGATTTATTGCGGCTTGGGAATAAACCAGACATTGTTGCTATGCAAGATCCTAACTGCATAGAAGTTTAAAAAAAGCTGATGTGTGGATGAGCAATTAACGATTACAGTCGTTCGCTACCTTAATAAAGCGACAACAGGTATAATAAAGAAGATTCGGCAAGATAATGAATGGCCGAGAAAAAGTGATGCGCAGCATTCCCTGGCAGAAAAAGTGCCATGTAGTTTTTTTGCGTATCTACAATATATATCAGGCAGTCTTTCACGCCGTTGCTGCCTTGTGCAATTTCTTTGCGCAAACAATGACCCACGAAGCGAACGGTGGTGAGAGGATGTCTTTCTGCCGGATTAATCTTTAAAAACAAACGCGTTAATCACCGCGATATAAAAAAAACTTTAAGGAGATTAATCAATGAAACAAATTCGTGTGCTTCAATGGGGGGGATTGGGTGCAATGGGCAGTGGCATGGCCAGGCTCGCGCTCAAAAAAAATCAGGCCTAAAAATTGTTGCTGCCGTGGATGGCTACGAAGGCTACAATGGCAAAGACCTGGGTGAGATACTCGGTGTTGAAAACACTGGCGTCATCGTCACCAACAAACCCGAAACCGTCCTTGACAAAGAAAAAGTTGATGTTGTGGTCATCGCCACCACTTCGTGGACTGAAAAACAAATGCCAGACCTGCGCAAAATTCTCAAAGCGGGCATCAACTGTATTTCCATCGCTGAAGAAATGTCAACACCAGAAGCCCAAAGTCCCGAACTCGCCAAAGAATTGGATGAACTCGCCAAAGCCAACGGTGTGAGCATCCTGGGTACCGGCGTGAACCCCCCCGGCTATGTGCTTGACCTGATGGTCGTCATGCTGACCGGCGGGTGCCATGATGTGGAACGCATTGAAGCTTCACGCGTCAATGACCTTAGCCCCTACGGTCCTACCGTGATGGAAACCCAGGGCGTGGGTACCAGTCCCGAAGCTTTCCGAGCTGGCGTTGAAGCTGGCACCATTGTTGGGCACGTTGGCTTCCCAGAATCCATTCGTATGATTAGCGATGCTATCGGCTTGGGTGTTGACCGCATCGAAGAAATCCGCGAACCTATCGTCAGCTCCGTGCGCCGGGAAACCCCCCCGCACGTGGTGATTGAACCCGGTATGGTGGCTGGTTGCGCGCATATCGGCATCGGCTATCGTGGTGACAAAGAAGTTATCCGGCTCATCCACCCGCAACAGGTTCATCCCCCAGCTTGAGGGACAAGATACCGGTGACTACATCAACATTTATGGCACACCCGAAGTGCACATGGCGATTACCCCCGAATACGCGGGTGGCATCGCGACCCAGGCATTGCCGTCAACATGATTCCCCACATTTTCGCCGCTACTCCTGCTTGAAACGCATGATTGACATGCCCACGCCAGCAGCACTGATGGGCGAAACTGCTTATACCCGAAGGATCTAATATATGGCTAAAATCGAAAAAGGAAGCTGGGTTGAGATTGAGCACATCGTTTTACAACCCGAAGAACGCGCTCAAAACTTACCCGAAGATACAAAGAAAACTCCATACGTCATGCGTTTAAGTGGTTTTTTTTGACCGCGGACGCGGAACTGGGCGATGAAGTTACCGTCAAATCACTCATCGGACGTGAACATCAGGGCATTTTAAAGACAGTCAATCCCAGCTATAACCATAGTTTTGGGCCAACAATGGCTGAACTTTTGCATATCGGCATAGACAAAGAGGAGGCATAATGAGCGCGCGCGATAACAGCTACAGTGCCGTTATGGCACGCAGTAACGAAATCATGAAAGCCTCCGTTGGAATGGATTATGACGATTACATTTCCAGCCCTATCGCTTTTGACTACGAACGCATGATGCGCGATACTGGTTACAGCCACGAAGAGATTGTTAAAATTCAGGCTGAAACCAAGGTCGGCAATACGCCCCCCCTTTTTGAACTCAAACGCCTGACCGAAGCCGTGCGAAAAATCTCTGAACCCGGCAAAGGCGCGCGTATTCTTTTGAAAGACGAAGCCGCGAACGCCTCAGGCAGTTTCAAAGCCCGCCGGGCAGCACTTTCGGTTTTTGAAGCCGCTAAAAAAAGGTTTCAAGGGCGTTGTGGCCGCCACCAGTGGCAATTATGGTGCCGCGGTCGCTTCGCAAGCCAACCAGCGCGGTTTGAAATGCATCGTTATTCAGGAGGTTTATGACTCACGTGGCGTTGGTCAGCCTGAAATCATCGAAAAAGGGCGCAAGTGTGAAGCTTACGGCGCGGAAGTGATTAAACTCACCGTCGGTCCGGAACTGTTCTACATTCATTTGCTGACGCTCGAACAAACCGGTTTCTTTAACGCCAGTTTGTATACGCCATTTGGCATTCGCGGCGTGGAAACGCTCGGCACCGAGATTGTTGAGCAGGTACGCGCGCGATATGGCCAGGACCCCGACGCTGTCATTATCACCCAGGCGGGTGGTGGCAATCTGACCGGTACAGCGCGTGGTATTTTAGCCGCTGGCGCGAACGATACCCGCATTGTGGCTTGCTCAGTTGATTTGAGCGGTTTGCATATGGCGTCTGATACAGACTTCAATAAAAAAATCTTTTACTACCGGACACACCGGCTTTGGTGTGCCCTTTGCCACCTGGCCGGATCGCGCTGACGTGCCCCGCAACGCCGCGCGCAGTTTGCGCTATATGGACGAATACCAGCTTGTGACCCAGGGCGAGGTCTTTTATGTGACCGAGTTGCTCACGAAACTTGAAGGTATCGAACGTGGCCCAGCTGGAAACACCAGTTTGACCGCAGCTGTTGCCATGGCGCGCCAAATGGACCGCGATCAAATTGTCGTGGTGCAGGAAACCGAATATACCGGCGCTGGCAAACATCACAACAGCCAGCTTAGTTTCGCACGGGAAAATGGCATCAAGGTTTACGTTGGCGACCCCGCTGAAAACGTACCTGGAAAAACAATCGTTCTGCCCGAACGGCTTGAGCAGGTGCGGGGGGCAAAGCACAGGATATGGAAAGTCTCAGACATTCCTACCTGCGCAACGCTGCCAAACGCCATCCTGTTGAAGCCTGGACTGACGAAGATATCGCCTTTTGGCAGCTGACATCAAGAGCACACCCGACTGGGTGCGTGCCAGTTTACCTCAAGGAGAATAAAAGGAGAGACAAATGACAGATGAACGTATCAAACAATTTGAGATTCGTCACGAACGTTTAAAGACGCTTAGCGACGACGAACTCAAAGACCATTTTGGGATTTGTGCTATAAAGTCGTTGATCCCATCATCGACCTGGCACGCACACACACATCGCCTTCTATCGAACGTTCCATTTTGCTGAGAATGGGCATTGACAGTGCTAAATCACACGGCATTGTGGACGCTATCCACCAAGCCGGTTTGCTTGGCAAAGGCGCAGGACATGTTCTGTTGAAACTTAGCCAAAAACTGGATATCGACGTAAAAGCCGCTGGCGATGCTATTTTGGAAAACAAAGAAGTCCTTAATGGACTGTTTGAGGAGGCATAATCATGACTAAGAAAATGCAACCTTTAGACCCTAACAAGAAATTAGACATCGAAGCGATTCTCGAGAACCTTGAAGACTATCGCCCACCACGCAAAGGCTGGACCTGGCGCGTCGTGCCCGAAGAAGGCGTTGACATGGGGCCATTCCACTATCGCGATATGGCAGAACCCCTAAAACGCAGTATCGGCCTGCCCGCTTCGAAGTATTTCGACAACATTGACCCCCCCAACCCAAACCCGTCGTGACGACGGAAATCGCTTCTGGCCGTTTTGAAGATGATATCCGCCGAATGCGCATGGGCGCCTGGCATGGTGCCGACCACCTGATGGTTATTCGTCATACCGGCCAAAGCCATATTGATGGTTTGATGGAAGGTACCCCCCCGAAGGTGTTGGTGGTGTGCCCATCACACGCAAGCAAATCCGTGCCTCACGCAAGGCGATTGACTTGATTGAAGAAGAAGTTGGACGCCCAATCAACTTCCACAGCTATGTTTCTGGTGTGGCAGGGCCCGAAGTTGCCGTGCTCTTCGCGGAAGAAGGCATCAACGGCGCGCATCAGGACCCGCAATATAACGTTCTGTATCGCAATATCAATATGTACCGCTCTTTTGTGGATGCTGCAGAAGCAAAAAGTGTGATGTCATCAGCGGGTATCTTCCAGATTGACGGCGCGCACAACGCCAACGCGACCGCGAAAGCTGGTTGGCTGGTGATGCCCGAATTGCTCGTGCAACATGGCATCAACTGTGCTTATAGTGTGCGCTCTGGCATGCCCAAAGACCTTATCGGTCTTAGCACGGTACCCCCCAACTCGCCACCCGCGCCAAAGTTCTGGTATGACTTGCCCTACGCTGTGGCATTGCGCGAAATCTTCTCGGAGTATAAAATGCGCGCGCAACAAAACACACGCTATATCGAAAGCTCCATTGAAGAAGCCATTCGCACGCATACCATTGATACCATCATATCCATGCTTACCAGCGCCGACATCCAAAGCACGATTACGCCCGACGAAGGTCGCAACGTGCCCTGGCACTACAACAACATCCGTGGTGTTCAGACCGTGAAGCAAACCTGGGCAGCGATGGATGGTTTGAATGAAATGATTCAAATCAAGCGCGATGGCCCTCTGGGCGATATGGTGCGCGACATCAAAGAACGCGCTGTTGCTTTCCTTGAAGAAATTCTTGAAGTTGGTGGTTATTTTGCCGCGGTTGAAAAAGGTTTCTTTGTTGATTCCGCGCAATACCCTGAACGTTCCGGCGACGGTATCGCTCGCCAGGGCGATGGTGGCGTGGCTGCGGGAAGCATTATCGAACGCGACCCCCCCGACTACTTGGCACCCGTATGCGCTCACTTTGGAGTCAATCATCTGCCTGAAGGTATCACGCATGCCTGTGACGCCATCGGTGGTTGTACGCTCTGTAATCCTGACCTGATTACCTATATCGACGAGTTTGACCCCCCCGAAGATAACGTGCATAAGCGCCTTGAGAAAACCTGGGATTACCGCAAAGGCAACCTGATTAGACCCGAAGTAGAATGGGCTGGTGACGGAACCGTTTTGGTTGAGATGATGATCCCGAAAACGAAGATTACGCCCGCGAAGCTGGCTTGGAAATCGCGCGACGCATGGGCCTTGAAGACCCACAGGTTATCAACCTGATGGTCTTGCATCCCGCAGAAGGCTGTTTCCTGGAAGTCAAGGGTAAGGTGACCTTTGATATTGATCGTCGCGACCTGAAAATCCCGGAAAAAGTTGTTCTGCTTTCCGAAGATGAAATTCGCGCCGCGGTGAAGAAAACGAATCTCACCGTTGTCGCTGGTACAGTTGGCGAGGACGAACATAGCGTTGGTTTACGCGAGATTTTGGACATCAAGCACGGTGGCATTGAGACCTATGGTGTGAAATATCATTATTTGGGGGGGACGTCTGTGCCCATCGAGAAGATGGTCGATGCCGCCATTGAAACCGGCGCGCAGGCTATCCTAATTTCCACCATTATCAGCCATGGCGACGTGCACCGCATCAACATGCGCAAGCTTGACGAACTTTGCCGTGAGAAAGGTATTCGCGATAAGGTGATTTTAATTGCCGGTGGTACACAGGTTAGTGCCGATATGGCAGCTGAAACAGGTATGGACGCTACCTTTGGACGGGGATGCAAGGGTATCAACGTGGTTGACGCCATTGTAAAAGTTCTCAAAGAACGTGGTGTCGTTTAAGAGTAAATGGATATTCTAACGCTTGAGGTTGGCTCAACGATAACCAAGGCAAACGCTTTCGCGCTTTTGCCTGAAGGTCGTTTTGAACATTTGGCGCAAGGATTTGCCGCGACATCTATCAGCAGTGGTGACGTTGGCATTGGTGTTGAGTCCGCGCTGGCTGTACTGAATGAAACCTTACCCAGGGCGTTAGAAGACCCACAATATTTTGTAAATAGTTCAGCCGCGGGCGGTCTGCGAATGACCGTCCACGGCTTGACATTTAATATGACTGCCCGTGCCGCGCGTGAAGCCGCCCTTGGAGCTGGTGCGATTATCAAGCAAATAACTGCTGGTGCTTTGGACGAATACGATTTGGCGGAGATAAAAGAAATCCAGCCCAACATCATTCTCCTGGCGGGTGGGGGGGTGGATTATGGCGAAAAACGCATCGTGGTGCAAAACGCCAAATCGATTGCTTCGCTGGGGCCTATCGCGCCGGTCATTTATGCTGGGAATATCGCCATTCGCGCCCAGATAAAGGATATTTTCGAAAGCGCAGGCATTGAATTGATGCTCGCTGAAAACGTTTTTCCGGCGGTTGACCAACTTAATATTGAACCGGTGCGCGTCATTATTCATGAACTTTTCAACAAGCATATTGTGCACGCGCCAGGAATGACGCGTCTTGCTGAGTTGACCCAGGCACCTGTATTGCCCACACCAGGCGCGGTATTGCTGGCAGCGAAGTTGTTCGCGGAAGCTCTGGGCGATGTGCTGGTGATTGATGTGGGTGGCGCGACAACCGATGTGCATAGTGTTACCGAGGGGGGGAGCCTGGAATGGACTTCGCGGTTAACCGACCCTGAACCCGTTGCAAAGCGTACTGTTGAGGGCGATTTGGGTGTGTTTGTGAATGCGGCCAACATTCTTGCCCTGGCAAATGATCCGGAATGGGAAGCGGAAATGGAACACCTTATGGCAATGCCCCAGACTGAACAGGAAATGAACCTGACCCGTTGGCTTACCAAACGCGCGGTTGAGACGGCTATTCGCCGTCATGCCGGACAAGTGAGTGACCTGTATACGCCTTCCGGAAAGATTAAGATTGTGCGCGGCAAAGACCTGACCGCTGTGCAATGGCTGGTGGGCACCGGTGGCGCGCTAACGCATCTAAGCGGTGGTGAAGAAATCTTACGGGGGGGTATTTGTATGGGCGCGGGGGGGCAACATTTATTACCCACACCCGAAACGAAAGTCATTATTGATGAATCATATCGTTTTTCTGCCCTTGGCACCTTAGCGCATCATTATCCTGAGGAAGTCAAGGCCACTTTTGCGCATTGGGTGCAAGAAAAACACAAATCTGTTTAAGGAGTAAAAATGTTTGAAACAAGCCCCAGACTAGAGATTTATCTTGAACGTATAAAACAAAACGCTCAGAGTGTTGCCAAATTGTGTCACGATAACGGCATTCAAATTGCATGGTAACTAAGGTTTTACGTGGAAACCCGGAAGTCGCACGTGTTTTCATTGAAGCTGGTGCGGATATGATCGCCGACTCGCGTGTGCCCAACTTGCGCCTTGTTGGCAAACATTTGCCCGGCGTTCCGCGCCTTTTGTTGCGCATGCCTGCGCAAAAGCAAGCTGAAGACGTTGTCATGCACACAGAATACTCGCTTAATTCATCTCTAATGACCTTAAAGGCACTGTCCGATGCTGCCGTAAAACTGGGCAAAGTCCACAAACCGATCATCATGGTGGATGTCGGCGACCTGCGCGAAGGCGTTTGGCCTGAGAATTTAGTCCCCCCCTCATCAAAGAAGCTGCCATGCTGCCTGGGCTTGACCTGGTCGGTTTGGGCGCAAACCTGGCATGTTATGGGGGGGCGTTATTCCCAGTGTGGAGAATATGCAAATCCTGATCGACGTACGGGATGAAGCCCGACGTGTTACGGGTTTGGAACTTGGTTTGCTCTCCGGTGGCAACAGCTCCGGTTTGCCCCCCCTTTTGGCGAGTGGCAAGATGCCCAAAGAAATCAACCACTTTAGGGTAGGGGGGGAAGCCATCGTGCTGGGGGGGCGCAACGTGCTTGACCGAAGTCCCTGGCAAGGCACTCGCCAGGACACGATTCAGGTTGTGGCCGAAATCATTGAACTTTTGGAAAAACCTTCTGTGCCGATTGGCGATACTGGCCAGGACGCGTTTGGCAACGAACCCGAATTTGAAGACCGCGGTATCCGCAAGCGCGCTATTTTGAACCTGGGCAGACAAGATGTGGTCATTGAAGGCTTGGAACCCGTCGATCCGGGCATCATCGTTCTGGGTGGTTCAAGCGACCATGCTATTTTGGACGTCAGTGATGCTCACACGCCACTCAAACTGGGCGATGAAGTTAGCTTTTATCCCGGCTATGGCGCCACTTTGGCTGCCGCAACGTCTGAATACGTCAGAAAAGTCACGATTTAATAAAAGTCTGACAAGGAGAAATATGGATCATAAACCCGAAAACGACGAAAAAGAATTTGACCCTAACTGGGCTAAAAATTTAATGGCCGAACTGAAACAAAGCTTTTCAGACGTCGGAGATTCTTTTGAAAAAGCCTGGAACGAAGGCAAGAACGACCCGAAGATTAAAAAGTTCGGTGAGGAAATGAAAAGCACCTTCAAAAAGATGGGTGAGGACATCGAGGAATTATTTAGCAGTAAACCAAACGAATAATTAGCTTTTCTTAATGCCCTTTAAAAGGCGATTGAATTTTTCGGGCGGCTTCGCGTTTGCTTTCATCGCCACGCTTGTCGTAACGACGCGTGGTATCTGCGCTGGCATGTCCAGCGATGGCTGACACCGTAAGCACATCCACATCCGCGCTTAGCATATCGGTAATCGTCGTACGGCGAATATCATGTGGACTAAACGGTGCAATACCCGCTTGTTTTTGGCGGTTTTGCAAAATCAAGTAAATGGCTTGTGCGCTCAAGCGCTTGATTGACACTTTTCCACTTTTTGAAATGCGGGTGAAAAGGGGGGGCCCCAGTTGCCTGCCACGGTGAACAAGCCAGGCTTCAATCGCGCTGACCACATCTTCCGAAATAAAACTTCACGTTGCTTGGAACCTTTGCCAGTCAGGCGCAGTTTGCCTTCGCGCGCGTCAAAATCGGCGAGATTGAGCGTGACCAGTTCCTGGCGACGCATTCCCGTGGCGTAAAGCACGCTGATGATGGTGGCATCGCGCGTGGCAAGGGCGGGGGGGTTTTTGGTTTGCGCCAGGCAAGCGCGTACAAGCGCTTCTAATTCGGATTGTTCTAGTTTTCGTCCACGGGGGGGTATGCTTTCGTGACGCAGAGAACGTACAGAAACAGCGCGATAGTAGTCGTTATGGTCTACAAACAACTCCAGGCGATAAGCTTCGGCAAGAACCCTTCGCAGGGCAACCAGGTGTTTGTTGACACTGGCTTTGGCATAGCCGATTTCGAGCATATGAGCGGGCAAACTGTTGCTGTGTTCGTAGCGCAGGTTTTGCCATGGAAATTTTGTGGCGTCTTCAATTTCGCCATCCGAAAACATATAAGCCAGATTGTTGAGCGCGGCACGTTGCGTTCGCGCACCGGATTCACTAAGAGTCGCCAGATAAGCTGTGGTGGGGGGGCAGGGGGGTCTTCAGGGTTGCGGATAAGCTCCTCGCCAGTCAGGGTGATGAGTTGCGTCTTCTTAGTCATACTATATGCCTTTAGAGAATAATATTCTCATAAGGTATTATACTGTATGACAGTCACAGGAGAGAGTATTAATTATCAAGATTCGAATAAACAAAGTTTGCGAGTTAAGAATTCTTTTTCAGGACTTTAACACTCTAAAAGGAGACAGAGCAATGAGGGATGTAGATTAATTTAAGATAAAGAGGCTGGAAAACATTTTCACAATTCCTAATCACTCAAACACAACTATATAATCTGCAGAAATATCATCAAACGTTGCATCAACCGAATCAAGGATTTCATAAAGTTCTTCATTCAAAAAAACCACGGACATAGGCATCTCTTGCATTCGGTTTCTCAATAAGTGCCCATTTCAGTTGCTGATATGAATATTTTGCAAAAGCAAGCCATTGTGGGTAATTAATAGCCATAGGATTTTCTGTGAAAAACACTTTTCCTACATTTACAGCTGTTGCTACTGAATGTCCAATGAAAAGCATAGTTCCGAGCTTGGGGGGGTGTTTTTCACGATTTAAAGAAAGTGGGATTGACTCCTTTACCGAATAACCTTCTTTTATTCTCTTGATTGCATAGCCAATGCGAGTAACTACTTCAACAATCATCACTGGAATAGATAATGTGCAGAAGTGGATAAAATCATAGCCCTCGTAATACATTCCTTGCACAACTTCTGCTATTGTTTGTTCTTCCTCACCAATATTCCCAAATTGTAGCAAATTGAATAATCCCATCAATGGAGCTGGCAATCCCATTGATGTCGTTATATCGGATTTGAAATGCGTAATCTGCTTAGCTATAGCCGCAAAATATCGCTTTCCTTCCTTTCGGTATAGTTCCCCATTACTTGTGAGACTATTTTCCCTGCTTTATCTATTGTAGTCATCCGACCTGCAAAATGTCCGCAACGCCAATTACAAGCCCCAGCAAAGGATCGTGTCCAAGCGAAAGAAGACGATGGTAATATGCAGATAAGCCTTCTACCCAATCTTTTGTGTTTCGATTATCCTGGGCATCATATGGAACTTGACTGATTTTGGATTTCGCAAGCTTTTCCATTTCCTCTTCGGGAAACTTTTTATCAAACCAATCTCTCACATAATTTGCTAAAGTACCACCATTAAGACCAGTCGGTGTTTTCTGTGGAATGCCTACCATCAAAATATCAACAACTGCACCAAGCAATCCTGCAGCAACACATATTGCAATATCAAACTTGTCTAAGCGATGAAGAGCGTTATATTCTTCGTTAAGCTGAAGGATAACTAATTCGTTTTTACCAATTCATCTGGTGAAAATAATTCCTCCAGTTCACATCCAGCATCTATACACTTTTCGGCCTCCACACACAAACTTTCCCATGATGGAACAACCATAACTTTACGTGGTTGTTCAACCAAGTATCTTTCTTTTGTGTTTTGCAAGTCAGATAATTGTCTGCCGTACCCGAGGCTTTGTAGCAATGCCTCACTTTCAGATATTCGAGCATTTACATCAGATATAGAAGGCCGTTCAATTTTAGACAACTCATTTTTATGATGAGCAAGAATATTATTAATTTGTTGTTCTATTTCACTATAGTTATACTTACTCATGAAGCAGTACCTAAATCCTCTTGCATGTCTTTTATTGCTTGTTGCAGAAGGACATTTAGACTTTGAAGGTAATCCATGCGTTCCTTATCGGCTTCAGATTCCATTTTCGTAGCCTTGATAATCGCATCATGTTTCTTCAGTGCCTCTTGATATAAGCGCTCTTTCTCTTGTCTAAGTTGTTTGTTTTTTTTAAATGAGAAGCAACACCAACTCCTGTTGCTGCAAGAAGTACTGCCGGTGCAGCTAGAACAAACACCCCAGCAGCCATTCCGCCTCCAATGAGGGTGCCTGCAGCCGCAAGACCAGAGGCAATTCCAGCAGCCGATAATCCCACAACACCAAGACCATAGAGTGCTGCAAAAGATCCTACGCCACCTATCCCCCCCGCGCCTAATGCCGCTGCCAACACTTCTGGGATAGCACTTTCTCTTATTGTGCGGCTCTTATCATTTAAGGCTTCTGCAGCTTCATTAATTACATTAACAACAGGTTGCAGTGACTCTATACTTGGGAAATTCATGTCCTTTTTCTTTTTGTTATGGGAACCTTTTTTTCTTAAAAAAAATCTTTTATCTTTTCGTTCACGGTATCACCTTTATTTCACTTTCTTTAATGTTAATCACAGTTCTTACGGAATAAATAGTTTTGTTTTTCCTAAGTTTCTAAGCGATACACATTCGCCTCTCAGAATTCATTTTGGATCCTGATTACAATTATTTTATCACTAATACACCTTCTATTGATAACTAATCGTGAGGAAAATAATTTTCTTGTACTTCAAAAGTATTAAATAAATAAGCAGATTTTGCATAATTGACATGATCGAGTGACACCTTAGTAATTAACCAATCATCTGATTTGGTGTGCATTGCTTGTCAAAAGTCAAACAACTTATTAGTTATGAGAATACCAGTTCTCGATAGTTATATATTCTCCAGAGAGATATCTCAGTGCTCCAATCATCAAATATATAATGTGTAGCAAACATTCATTAATATTTCGCAGTATTTGGCCATTATAAACGCGCAGAATGCGTTCTGTTAAAAATAGAAGTCCTTTTCCGCGATAAATTTTGCCTTAAATGCACCACGTCGCCTCAATTACAGCGACGTGGCAAACTTAATCAAAGAAAGGGTAATGGTTTAGATAAAGCAACCTTTACGCAGGGGGATAACCGTTGCTGTCTCTGGAATCACCGGTGATGATTTTGATGACATCCACCAAAACACCGATACCAAACAAGCCACCGGTAAAGATATACAAAATACCCATACCCGTCTTGCCTACGTAAAAGCGGTGACCGCCAACGATTCCAAGCAAGAGAGCCAAAACCAGTGCGGTCGTGCGGTTTTTGTCACTGTAAACCGCGTTGGGATCAGTAGCAGCGTAGCATTTTTCGCAAACGGTGGTTCCGGGTGGGTTCATTGCGCCACAAACCTGGCAGTTTACTGGCATGCGGCGATATCCGTACTGTGGTGGTGCGGCGTAGCCCTGCTGGGTATAGCCACCTTGTTGGGGGACTGGCAATGGGCTTCCACATTGCGCGCAAGCTGTCGCGCCGGGTGCATTCTCGAATTGACAATTATTACATTTCATTTCGAACTCCTTTTTAATATTATGTATTTTATTTTACTCGAATTCTGTAAGGTAGTTATGAAACTTGTGTAAATATTTTACACATCACTATCCTTGGTTAATACGCGCTTACCCCGCGGAAAGTCACGTACCTGCGCCATCAACACCGTACTAATTAATGTGAACACAAGCGTTACCCAAAACATAAGATTGTAGCTGTAATCATTTACCAGCCAACCAGCTAAAACTGGAGCAAGCAATAAAAAGGCGCCTGTCAGCGTGCGTGCCATACCTAAGTACGTTGGACGCAGTCTGTCATCACTAAGCTCCATAATTAACATTGAGTCCCCCCCTACACCAATGCCTGCGGAGTAGATTCCAAAGAAAACAAAAACGAGATAATAAACCCAGACTGTATTCGTAAAAATGGCAATAAGCAAGGCGATTGCCCATGCCACAAAAGAATAGGTCACGATTTTTTTTAGGGCCGATACGATCGCCAATTGCACCCCATAAGGCGTAGCCAAAGATTCCTGCTGCAAATAGCACGCCTGTAAAATAGCAGCTTGTTCGTCATTTAAGTTGAAAGTTTGAATGGCATAAACCGCAATAAAAGCTGTTGCCATATTGCCTAAAAATGATAAAGCCCGCGCGATGATATAAAGCCTGAAGTTCCTGTCCTTGCGTAGGATTTCCATAATGCCCGGTATAGGTGCGTCATGTGCGTCAGCAGGCGCATTCTGCCTTGTTTCCATTGTGGCATTGCTTTGCTCATCTTGGACCTGCGGTATGCTTATGTCGGGTTCACGGTTTTGATGGTAGAAGGCATAAGAAACCCATTGAATGACGACCGCAACACCAAAACCCAGAGCGTAATTATAGGGATAGTCCACGCGCGCTAAAATGAGTGCCATGATTGCCGACCCCCCCACAACGCCGAATAGCTGTCCTATGACGCGCGAAAAGCCAAAGAACCGCGCGCGGTGTGAAAGCGGAATGACCCGCGCCATCGTTTCTTGCCAGGGTAAAGCTGACATCCCACCACCAACGCCCCCCCGCCAAATCATCACCAATATCAACGCAATAAGACCAATCTTATTGCCGATAACAGGCAGCAATAATGCCAAAATGATAAAGAAGACGTATGGAATGCGTTCCAAACGCGCCATTCGCTTGCCAAAAGTCACCACTTCGGGCATCTCGGAAACACGCTTGGCCATAAACATTTGTGGCAAGAACCAACCCGCATTGACGATAGCGGGCATCAGCCCAATGATAAATGGCGAGTCAGTTAGCGTTGCCGCAAAAACAGGCATGATGGTATTAATCGCCCAAAAACTGTCCGCCATAAAGAAAAAGCAAATATCAAAAGTATTAACAATGGCGTTATGCTTAAACAAGCGCGCGACCTCAGGATGCACGTTATCCTCAGGTCGAATGGCAAATTGATTTTTACGAATGTTTTTAATCGTGTAAGCATAGTTATTAAACCAGATTATACGCTATACGCTCAAAATATGACCTTAGTGACGTATAGGAGCTTAGACATATACAAGGCACATCATTATAGGGCTCGTTCTCACAAGCCCTATAAATCCTACAATTTAAAACTCTATTTCCAAAAGTAATGGTTTTTAGTTGCTATTCCACTTCTTCAAGTTCCGCCATGAAATGACGCAAAACTTCTGGTGCCCAGGTGACACGTAGACCCTTGATACCTTTTGGATTCTCCATCACGCGTTTGGCGACCTCACCGATGAAGTCCAGATGGCTGCGGGTGTAAACACGACGGGGAATCGTAAAGCGCAAGAGTTCAAGCGGCGAGTAAACCTGCTCACCCGTTTCGGGGTCGGTATGTTCAAACATCAGGCTGCCGATTTCGACCGTGCGGATACCGCCCTCAATGTATAAGGCGTTAGCCAGCGCGACCGCAGGGAACTGTGAAGGTGGAATCCACGGCAAAGCCTTACCCGCATCCACATACACCGCATGACCACCGGTTGGTTTGTAAACCGGCAAACCTGCCGCGCTCAAGACTTCACCCAGGTAGCGTGTGTGCGCTTCGCGATAGTTTAGGTACTCTTCGTCAGTACCTTCATACAAGCCAACAGCCAAAGCGTCCAGGTCGCGTCCTGCCAATCCGCCATAGGTCAAATAGCCTTCGTGCACAATCAGGTTCGCGCCAATTTTGCCCTTCAGTTCTTTGTCGCGGAATGCCACAAAACCACCGATGTTAACAATAGCGTCCTTCTTGGAGCTCATCGTACAACCATCAGCATAAGAGAACATCTCGCGCACGATTTCACGTACAGGTACATCTTTGTATTTCGGATCGCGAAGTTTGATAAACCAGGCATTTTCAGCAAAACGACAGGCATCGATAAAGAATGGAATACCATATTTCTTATAAATTTCAGACGTGCCACGAATGTTGTCCATGGATACCGGTTGACCTGCGGCAGAGTTGTTGGTGATGGTCAACATACCGATGGGAATGTTTTCTACGCCAACACGTTGGATAAGTTCTTCAAGTTTTACCAGGTCCATATTGCCTTTGAAAGGCGCGATTAAGTCGGAATCTTCTGATTCTTCCACAGGTAAATCAACGGGATTAGCGCCGATAACCTGCAAATTGCCCATGGTGGTATCAAAGTGACGGTTGTTTGGCACAGTTTGGCCTTCTTTAACCAAAGCGCCAAAAAGCATACCTTCAGCGCCACGACCCTGATGCGTGGGCAGAACATAAGGAAAGCCTAAAATATCCTGAACGGCTTTCTCGAAACGATAATAACTTTTTGAGCCGGCGTAAGCCTCATCGCCGCGCATCATCGCCGCCCATTGTTCATCGCTCATCGCGCCAGTGCCAGAGTCAGTTAACAGGTCAATAAAAACATCCGCGCCGGGAAGGGCAAATACGTTATATTTGGCATTTTTCAAAGCTTCAATGCGTTCTTCGCGCGTGGTCATTTTGATATTTTCCACAACTTTAATGCGGAAAGGTTCGATGAATGGAATGGTCATTTAGGTCTCCTTAAATTTATTGTTTGATTCAGCGAGTGTTTTACCCGCAAGATAAGCAGTAGCAAACGCTATATGTAGATTATACCCCCCCACACGGCCCAAATACGTCAATTGCCTCGCCAACAATGAACAACCCGGGCACAATTTTGGATTCAAGTGTGTTTGGGTCCAGCTCTTCTGTTACCACCCCCCGCCCGCGGTAAGCTGGCTGTTGCTATAGTCACCAGTTCCGGTGATGGGGGGGAATCGTGTCATGCTCAGCGTTTTTAAAAGGCGCTGGAAGTCAGCTTCAGTGAGTTGTTGAACCTGTTTGTTGGGATTCAACCCCCCCGTTTCACTGATAAAAAAAAGTCCACCGCTTTAGGCGTAAAATAGCGCAAGAGTAAAGCACGCAAGCTGGACTGATTAGCTTCATCCGTTGTCGTTTCAGCAAGTTCTTCAATCCACTGACCGATGAAATTGAGCTCTAGTTCTAATGACTTTTTTTTGGATTTTGGCTCACAAGATGGCTAAGATTCATCACACCAGGCCCATTTAATCCATTTTTGGTAAAGATGAGATTGCCAAAACTGCGTCCCAAGCACTCATCACCGTCATAAATAGCCGTATGAGCGTCAAAGCGCAGCCCTTTTAAAGCAGTGAAGCTGCCCAGGCGCACATCAATCGGCCCCAAAGCTGGACACAGGGGGGGATTAATGGTATGTCCAAGCGCTTCAAGTTGCGAGAAAAAGCGCCCTTTCGCGCCAAGTTCCGGGTAAGATTTTCCACCCGTTGCCACGATTAGTTTGTCGAAATCTTCGGTGTAGTTTTGTCCGCTTGTATTATCTGTGGAACTAAGTATAAATTCTCGCTCTTGTGAATAAGAAACCCGTTTAACAGTAGTGGCTACGCGCATTGTTACGCCCTGCTCCACTAAACGCTCTTCCAAAATCGACACCACCGACGCCGCGCTTTGTGAAAGGGGATAGTACCAACCATCATCTGTTTTATATATAGGTATGCCCAGCCGATAGAGTACGCGTTCAAGATCTTCTACCGCGAAGCGTTCCAGCAAGGTTTCCATCCAGTCGATATCCGGCCCATGATAAGCTGAAGCCTGTACCCCCCATCATTGCTTAGATTACACCGCCCTGCCCCCCCAGTGACCGCCAGCTTGCGTCCGAGTTTGGGTTCTTGTTCAAATAAAGTTACGCTTTGGATACCCCCCCTGCCGATGCCTTTGGCCGCCTCAATAGCCGCCATCATACCAGATGGCCCGCCTCCTATAATGCTACGCGCAACACTTACAAGCTCACTAATCCGCGCCTTAACGCCACTACTACCGCTTGAGTACGGTCAGACACATCTAATTTCACAAACAAACTGCTCAAATAATTACGAACGGTGCCTTCTGAAAGGTACAATCTATGCGCAATTTCCGCATTGGAAAGCCCCCCTCCACTAAGAGTTGCAAAATGTCACGCTCGCGCTGGGAAAGGTCAAAATTTTCGTCCGATTCAATGGGCTCTGGCGATGTGGCAACTGAATCAAGTACCTTGCGCGCTACGGACGGGTCAAGATAAACGTTGCCGGAAAGCGTGCCTTTGATGGCGTCAATCAACTCCTGGCGAGGGCTATCCTTTAGCAAATAACCGGTTGCGCCAGCCCGAATGGCATCAAAAAGCCACTTATCATCCATATAGGTTGTTAAAACAATTACTGGAAGGTCAGGATGCGTTTTGCGCAGTTGGCGAATGGCTTGCACGCCATTCATAATGGGCATTTGCAAGTCCATTAGCACTAAGTCTGGTGTTTGATGGTGGACAAGGTCAAGGGCTTGTTGCCCATTGTTAGCAATGCCGATGACCTTGATTTCCGGGTCACTTTGCAATATCTTTTCAGCCCTTCGCATACAATTTCCTGGTCATCAGCAATAAGAATTTTAATCATTAAAAACACTCCCAACTAAGCCGCACGCTGGTTCCCCTGCCAGGCTGGCTTTCAATAGTGAGTTCCGCACCGATAGTCAAGGCGCGCTCGTGCATACCTTTCAAACCGAAGTGCCCCCCCTCATCTTTCACATCGTTCATATTAAAACCCCTGCCATCGTCCTGGATAAGCATGGTTAGCTTACCATCCTCTTCGTGCAATTCTGCCAAAACCATGTAAGCGTTGGCATGACGCGAGACATTCTCGAGTGTTTCCTGCGCGATGCGGTAAAAAAACCTGCTCGACATTTGGCGCCAAATAGGGCAAAGGTGAATCAACATTGACGTTCGTTTTGAAACCAGCGCGTTCAGCGACCGAATCGATGAGCTGACGTAAGGCGAGTTCCAAACCAAGGTCTTCAAGGGGGGGTTGGGCCCGTAAATCCTTCAGCGCGCGTCGCGTTTCGCTGAGTCCCCCCCGGCGAGCGGTCTCTAATGTGGTGGAAATCATTTCTTGCATCTCTGGGTTATCATCAGGCGCGATGGTTTTGAGGCTTCAAGGTTTACCGAAATGCCACTTAGCGTGTGTGCGGTGGTGTCGTGCAGTTCACGCGCGAGACGGTTGCGTTCACGGCTGATGGCAAGATGTTCAAGCGTGTTGGAGTACTGACTCAACTGCACGTTGGCGAGTAAAAGACGGTGTTTTTGACGGCGAGAAGACTCGCTCAACTGATTGACCACAAAACCAACCATCACAAACGCGAAACCGCGGATGATAGGCATGGAGAGAATAGGCAAGTTTTCAAGCGAAACGCCTTGCGCGATCACCACGGCAATCGCGATATCAGAAACATTGGTGAAGATAGTATAGGTGAGCACGTGCTTGCGATCATATTGCCAGGCAATAAAGACCAAAGGCACAATGAGTATCGGCACCAGACTGTATGAGTTGGTTATGAAATCGATAATTGTGCGGTTGGGAACATACAAGTAAAGGGTGCTTCCCACAACCATGGCGACCGTATAAACCACAAGGATAATGGGCAGATAATAATGTTTTAGCTGATGTTCAAGCCACGGAATAAGTAAATAAACCAGTAAGAATGCATGTACCAGAATAAAAAAAATACCGTCTGAGAGATGATCATCTGGTTATCGGCGATACTCGTTTCGTAAACCCAGCGCGCGAAGAAGTACAAGGCACCAATGATGGCAAAGTACCTAAAGAGTTTGAGTAAGCCAGGCTCGGTTGGTCTTTCCATATTAAAAATGATACCACTAGTCGATGATGAATGCCTGATTTCAGGGGGGGCTCTTAATAATGCAAAGTGTTTTTCTGCAGCCTGCTAGTTATTCTTTAAAAACTACGTGTGGCGGAGAGACAGGCGGGCAAACGCCCATGACCTGTTCAACACCACACGCTATTAATTTTGTTTTGCGGATACTACAATATCAACTTAGCTATATAACCCAGTTTCCGTTTTTCAATAGCGGGATTTTGGTACCATCAAAGCTGTAACCGGTAACGTCAACATCCGCCGCGCCGACCATAAAGTCCGTGTGCACCAGACTTTGGTTCGCGCCACGCGCCACAAGGTCTTTCACACTCGCTTCGGTGCCATCTTTCATGGCATAAGCATAGCTTTGACCAATCGCGAAGTGCGAGCTGGCGTTTTCATCAAACAAAGTGTTGTTGAAAACCAGTCCGGTGTTAGATATCGGCGAATCATGTTGCACAAGCGCGATTTCGCCCAAACGACGCGCGTTTTCGTCCTGGTTCATTTGTTTCACAAAAACATCTTCGCCTTTATCCGCTGAAAATTCGGTGATCGCGCCATCTTTGAAGACAAAATTCATGCCGTCCACTAATGTGCCATTGAGATTGAGCGGTTTGGTGGCGCGCAAATGCCATCCACTTTGTGACTGTGTGGCGTGGTGAAGACTTCTTCAGTAGGCATATTGGCAAAGAAAGGAATGCCTGCGGTAGAGTCCTTGGAGCCACCCACCCACTCGTGCCCTTCGGCGAGATAGACCATCAGGTCCGTGCCGGGGCCCTGGTAATGCACCTTTTCGAGATTGGCTGCGTTCAGAAAATCGCGTTGTTTATGCAGGTTGGCATCATGCGCGTGCCAGGCTGCCACGGGGGGTCATCCAGGTCAACCCGAACAGCGTAGAAGATTTTCTCCCAGAGTTTTTGAACAGCTTCTTCGTCTGAATCTTCGGTAAAGATGGTCTTCGCCCAGCCAACGCAAGGCACCGCGCCGATTGTCCAGCGCGTGCGACCACTCATGCGATAAGCCTGCACGCCGGTTTCTTGCATCACGCGACCCGCTGCTTTGCCAAAGCGCGCCACACGACTGTGGTCAACGTTTTTGAGCAGTGTGGGATCCTGCGCGCGGATGATAAGATGCTGATAGTTGTCATCATAGAAATTTTTGAGATGCAAGGCTTTGTATTCGGGATAGATGTCAAAGATATCTTCGCCACCGTAAAGATAGCGGGCAAGGTTCATTTGGTCGTCGCTAACATCAATAACGACGTCCTTGGCACCGAGCTCATAGGCGCGTTTCACAGCATAACGTGCCACAGGGATGGCGTCGGTAGTGATGGACATGTACAAACCTTCGCCTTTTTGCAGGTTGATACCCGCGCGAACGAGAAGGTCGGCGTATTTGATAAGATTTTGTTCAAGATTCATGATTTGCTCCATTTTGTGATATTGGTAATCTGATTATACCTTGTGGGAGCTTGAAATACATTAAAGACCCACCCCCCCCTTGGATCCCCTCCGTGGAGGGGGGGGCGAATTGTTTGTCAACACCTATCTAATCCGGCTTTAAACCATTTTATATGTAAATGCCCTGTCTGATTGGCAGACATTCTAATTTGTTAGCGCGTCGGTAAGGGCTTGCCAGGTTTTTTTGGATATTGTGTTTACTTTCGCTGCTCATTTCGCCCGCGTTCAGGCAGCTTTTGATGGCTTCGCCTAGAGCTTGGGAGTCGTCGCAAGGGACAATCCAACAACCCGATGGCATTTGGCGCAGAAAATCATCGGCAACGACTTCGCTTACTACAACCGGTATACCATAACCCAAAGCCAGTTTGACCGAGCCGGATTGGGTCGCGTCGCGATAGGGTGCCACGAGACAATCTGATGCTTCAAAGAAGGTGCTGGCTTCTTCATCAGGGATATATTCCGCGACGATTTTTACCTTGTCCTGGATATTAAGCCGGGCGATTTGAGCCTCGTATTGCCCGATGTCATCCCAGAATTCGCCCCCCCGACCAAAAGCTGTACGGGCGTATCTTGCGCCTGCAGTTGCGCAACAACTTCCAGAAGCAAGTCCAGACCTTTATAAGCACGCACAAAGCCAAAAAACAACAGGACCGGCAGATTAGGTGCCAAGCCAAGGTGCTGGCGTGCCTCAGTCTTACTGTATCCTTTGGACGGAAATGCCTTATATATGGGATGGGGCACGGTTTGGACGTTAATGTCTGTCTTGAGCAAAGCTTTGAGTTTTTGCGCTTCGCGGTCAGTCATGGTGATGAAATCGCGCGCATGTTTAAGCGCATAACGCGCCAAAATTTTGTCAATCGCTCTGGCTTCGTGCGGATGAGTGTTGTGTACAAGAACTTTGAAAGGAATGCCAGCCCGTTTTAATTTTTTTGAAAAGCCAGGCGTATGCGGGTGACCAAATGCTGACCCACCATTGAAAGATGACCAAGTCTGGTTTCGTTTCCCAAATATAGCGAAAGGTTTTATACCAGTCGCAAGGGTTTAGTGAACTCAGAATATAGCTGGCATTGGGTTTGGCGCGGTTTGGCTGGGGGGGTCTTTGTCGGTCTTTCCAGGATACAAGAATTTAGGATATTGCCATTTATAAGAAATGATATCGGCTTCATGCCCCTGGCTTTGTAGCGTTTCTGCCAAAGCGCTGGTAAAGTGCGCGATACCCCGCGATAGGGATAAACCGGTCCGATAACAGTTATCTTTTTGGGTGTAGGGTCTAGTGTGGTCATGACTTTGATTATATCGTTATTTAGTGTTTCCGGTTGCGTTCAACCAGGAGACCGGCGCGAATTTTACAGTAAACTGACTGGTGAAGCCAGCCAACCTTTTTATCAACCACTTATCCCCTAAAATCGACCATCTATGAGAAACTAAGTGCATCCAATCCTTATTTTTCCTATACTGTAGGCGTTGAAAGGAGGTACCTGGTGCAAATTGAAATCAAAATAGATAAGAATTGCATAGAACCCAAAGTCGTTATTATGGCGCAAAGTATGACCGAAGACGTGAAGCGCATTGTCGAACTGCTTTCCGCTGAAACACCGCAACTTTTGGCTGGTTTCCGGAATGACCAGTTAGAGATTTTGGACCCCGCCAAAGTTTTGCGCCTTTACGCCCAGCAAGGCAAGGTTATCGCCGTAACCGAAAGCGGTGAATATACCTTGCGCCAACGTCTGTACGAACTGGAGGAAAAGTTCGAGAAAGATGGTTTCATCCGCATTTCCAACTCAGAAATCATCAATCTTAAAAAGCGAAAACTTCGACCTCAGCCTGGCAGGCAGCATTTGTGTGCGATTGTCCGATGGAACAATCACTTACGTATCACGACGTTACGTAAGCAAAATTAAACAATTATTAGGAATATAAGGAGTAGAAAATGAACAAAAAATTAACTGCATTAACAAGAGGCCTTTTGGGTATCCCACTGGGCATCGCGATTGGCTTCATTGTTACCTTGATTATCTCCGGGATATTTGGCAATGGTGAATATCTTAGTGCAAGACCTGAACTGATTGCTGAGATGGGCAGTGAAATCAACGCGGTACTCCTGCAAACGGGTTTGAGTGCCCTGGTGGGTATGGCGTTTGCTGCGGGATCTGTGATTTGGGAAATGGAAGATTGGAGCCTTGCCAAACAGACCGGTATTTACTTTTTGGTAACTGCGTTGGTCATGTTGCCTGTCGCCTGGTTCGCGCGCTGGACTGAGCGCAGTTTCAAGGGCATTGCTATTTACTTTGGCATCTTTGTGGGCATTTTTATCATCATTTGGGGGGGCATTCAATACCTCATTTGGCGACAAAAAAAATCAAAAAGATGAACGAGAAACTGTAATATTTCTTCAGCTGTCAAGCCAACAGCCCAAAAAAAACAAAACGCCGGTTATCCCGGCGTTTTGTGCTTTTTTTAATCAGGACTATTTGGCGAAATCCACATCAGCGGGCATGCCAGGTTTCAGACGCAGTTGCGGGTTGGGTACAACGATGCGCACAGCGTAAACCGTTGTCGCGCGACCATCCGCAGTTTGCACGTTGCGGGGTGTAAACTCGGCTTGTTCAGCAATCTTGACCACTTTGCCCTTGAACACTTCGTTCGGGAAAGAATCAACCGTTATTTTGACTTCCTGGTTGAGTTTCAGCTGGCCATACCATGTTTCAGACACATAAACGACCAAATCCATCTCGCTCATTTCAGCGATGCTCATCACATTGCCCCCCCCGCCATGGCAATATCACCCACTTCAACATTACGGGTTATCACAACACCATCAATAGGTGCTTTAATCTCAGCACGGTCGAGTTGGAGCTGCGCCAGCGCCTGGGCAGCTTTGGCTTGTTCCAAACCTGCTTCAGCCTGGCCGATAGCAGCCTGCGCTTGAATGACACCATTTGAGCAACCCGAACCTGACCAGAGTCTTCGCCAGTACGCAGGCTCATGAGCAAATCCAGGGCACTGTCATAGCTGCTTTGTGCTACGGCAAGCTCCGCCCGCGCGTCCAACACATCTTCCGCGGCGGATGTGGAGAGCGCGTCGTTGTAGCGCTTGAGAGCGTTATCAAATGCGGACTGTGCCAGTTCCTGGGCTTTTCAGCGGCATCCCTCAGGCGTTCGTCAGGACTTTGTTGCGCGATGTTAAGCGTGAGATTTGCGATGTTGAGCTGGGCTTGCACCTTGGCTAGTTCAGCTTCAATATCCACAAAGTTCTTTGCCCCCCCAGCTTTGTCAAGTTCATTTTCCAGCATTTCCTGGCGTTCTTCCAGTTTTGTCTCAGCTTCTTC
>JMBV01000101.1_pt1 | contig 32252 bp, 65 predicted proteins | sample 616531 | NCBI WGS metagenome assembly JMBV01 (sample SAMN02727904, study PRJNA239997) | anaerobic digester metagenome | biome: anaerobic digester; isolation source: mesophilic anaerobic digester inoculated with municipal waste water sludge... | place: Germany: Bielefeld University, CeBiTec ...
ACCAGCTATAGCAGCCGTCTAGACGATACAAGTGCGTCAGTTAACTCTTCTCGAACCGTGGCCAAGGGTTATCGATTCACTGTAGGAGGCAGAGAATATGAGGGTCATTCTACCTACAAAAGCGATGAAGCGTGGCCGAAGCTCAAGGAGGGAGAGCGGCGTACTGAACTCATCAGTTATCTAGGATTTTTCCCTAGGGTGAACAAACCAACCCATCTGGTAGACTATGAAGAATTGGGCGTGGCTGGGGTATTCTTCTACGTTATAACCATTCTTGGATCCGTGGTGTTGTTCTCTCTGTTGAAACGCGAAACGAGACGAGAGTAATCACGAACGGAGGGTGATAGTATGTTTGAGGAGCAACGCCCCCCCTTAGTCGGATGGTCCGCTGTTGCCAATTCTCCCGAAATGGTGGAAACTATAAAGAAGAACAAAAGATCGGCCGTGGGCTGGACCTGGGTTTTCACGCTGCTATTTCCTGTGGGTTTTCTTATTGCAGGTCTTCTCAGCGATGAAGTGCCCCCCCTCAGTGAGGCGTTAATCATAGGTAGTGGTTTGGGTCTTCTCATGCTGGCAATTAACTCGTGGCGTATCGCGGGCATGAAAAAGCCAGTTTGGGATGGCGTGGTCACGAATAAGTTGGAGAAAAAGCGCTATAAACGCGACCACGATAATTGTTCCAGCCAATCGTATCTGGAGTACATCGTGTTGATTCGAACCGAGCGCGGCAAGAAAAAAAAGGATCGTCGAACGCCAAAGAGATCGAGATATGTATGACTATCTTGACGTTGGAGATCGCGTTCGATATCATCCCGCGCTGGAGACATATGAGAAGTATGACAAATCTAAGGATCAGGTTATCTACTGCAATGTCTGCCGCCTCAGGAACTCAATTCGCAATGATCGCTGTGAGCGCTGTAAGAATCTTCTGTTCAAATAGGAAATTGATGCGGTATACCTCATTGGTACGCGTACTTGGTACAGGGGGCTATAAAGTCGCGGATTTCTGGGTAGTCTGTTCCATTGAACAGAATTGATACAAGAAGATGTACCACCAGGCTCGTCGCGCGATCTCGGCGGTTTTGGCATTTATGCCAAGCTCAATGCGATGCATCAAGGCAGTAAATAATCTTTTGCCTTCAGCAAAACATTCAACTTGCATTTAGAACCCTGTCCCATTCACTAGGGCAAGAAGCGTTCTCATCTTCAATCTCTCCGACACCCATCCTAAGGTCGTCCAGGAACGCTTGGGTCACGCGAACATTTCAATGACTCTTGACACCTATTCACACGTAAGTCCAACCATGTAAAAAGCGCTGCCCAACTGCTCGGCAACGCTCTTGACGTTTGAAGAAAGTATTTAGCTTTAGACTACGTTTCAAGACCTAAAAAGTTTTTGATTAGCAAATGATTAGCAAGCGCCCTCATAAATTCCTAAAAGCCCAGCTAAAGAAGGCAATAAGAAACAATGGTGCCGAAGGAGGGAGTCGAACCCTCACGGGACGTGCCCATACGATTTGAGTCGTACGTGTATACCAATTCCACCACTTCGGCATGATTAGGTTGGGACAGCACAATAATACCACGAAGCCGGGCTATTTGCAACCGCTTTTTCTTGACATTGCCCTCCGGCGTGATACAATAACAATAGGAATTATCAACAAAGGACGGGATGGGGGGGTAAAGTTGAAACCAAAAGGGTTTGTACGCAAAACAAAGCAAAGGGAGGCCATTTTGGAGGTTCTCCAAAACACCACGAGCCATCCCACCGCGGACTGGGTTTATCAAGAGGTGCGCAAGCAGATGCCCCCCCAGGTGAGCCTCGGTACTATTTATCGTAATTTAAAGGTATTGAGCGAACACGGTGAAATTCAAGAGCTCTGCTTCGGCAGCGCCCAAGCCCATTTCGATGCGGATCCGGATGATCACTATCATTTTGTCTGTGAGCGCTGCGGCGCGATTGACGATTTGGATCTGGAAGTGGTAACGAAGCTGGAAACCAAGGTTGAAGAGAAGGGCTATCAGGTGAATAGCCACCGCCTTGAGTTTTACGGCCTCTGCCCCCCCGCATGCGGCGCCGAGGCAAAAAAAACGAAGACTGACATTCGAGTTAATCTGGGCATGATTTTTCGTGCCCAGATTTTTTTTATTGGTAAAATTATAGACATGCCTCACCATATATAGTATAATTAACACGCAATAATACTACGAGTTGTATCTGGAGGGACTGAGCGCATGAAATTGACAGAGAACGCGAAAACAGTACTGGAACGGCGATACTTGATGAAAATTGATGATGCTGTAGTTGAAACACCTGAAGAGATGCTGCGCAGGGTGGCTGAAAACATAGCCCAACCGGAGACCGATCCTATCTGGGCAGAAAAATTTTTTTTGCAGTTATGGATAATCTTGAATTTATGCCCAACAGCCCCCCCACCCTAATGAATGCGGGCCGCGAGCTGCAGCAGCTGTCCGCCTGCTTTGTCCTGCCCATCGAGGACTCCATGGATGCCATTTTGAGACCCTGAAAAACACCGCCCTAATACAAAAATCGGGCGGGGGGGGACCGGTTTTAGTTTTTCCAGGCTGCGGCCCAACTCCGACATGGTAAGTACTACCGGAGGGGGGGTGGCCAGTGGGCCTATTTCCTTTATGAAATGTTACAACGCGGCAACAGATGCCATCAAGCAGGGCGGCACCAGGCGCGGCGCCAATATGGGCATCCTGCGCGTTGACCACCCCCGATATTCTCGAATTCATCCAGTGCAAGGCGGATACGAGCGAGATCACCAATTTCAACATCTCGGTCGCCCTGACTGAAGAGTTCATGGAGGCTGTTTTAGCCGGCGAAACATACCAATTGATTAACCCTCGCAACAAGGAGGCGGTAGGCGAACTTCCCGCTGCCGAAGTGTTTGATTTGATCGTAAAATGGCATGGCAAAACGGGGAACCCGGCATTGTGTTCTTAGATCGCATCAACCGTGACAACCCAACGCCCGAAGTTGGTGAGATTGAAGCAACCAACCCCCCCTGCGGCGAGCAGCCCCCCCTACTGCCCAACGAAAGCTGTAATTTGGGCTCTATAAACCTGGCGGTAATGGCTAAGCAAGAAGGGGGGGATGCCTGGGTAATCGACTGGGATCGCTTGGGCGAAGTGGTGCGGATCGGGGGGGTACGTTTTTTTAGACAATGTAATTGAAGTGAACCGCTATCCCATCCCCCCCGAAATAGAGGCTATGACTTTGGCGAATCGCAAAATCGGCCTAGGTGTCATGGGCTTCGCCGATCTGTTGATGCGCCTTGGTATCCCCCCCTATAACAGTGAAGAGGGCGTTGAATTGGCTCGAGAAGTGATGGGCTTTGTCCAGGCAACCGCGGTCGAGGCGTCCGTTCAATTGGGCGAGGAGCGGGGTTCCTTCCCCCCCAATTATGGTGAGAGTGTGTTTGCTAAGACGGGCCGGCCCATGCGCAATGCCACCGTCACTACGATCGCGCCCACCGGGACCATTTCCATTATTGCGGGCTGTTCCAGCGGTGTAGAACCAATTTTCGCCCTGGCTTTTACCCGCAATGTGATGGACGATGATCGGCTGATTGAAGTGAACGGCCGGTTTGAAGAAATTTTGCGCGAAAAAGGCCTCTACACCGAAGGGCTTATTGAAAAAGTGGCCCGGCAGGGCAATGTACAGGGCCTTACTGAGATTCCCGACGATTTGAAACGGGTTTTTGCCACCGCCTATGAGGTCTCGCCCCCAGTGGCATATTCGCATGCAGGCCGCCTTTCAGGAATTTACCGATAATGCCGTATCCAAAACGGTTAACTTCCCGCAGGAGGCTACCCAAGATGATATCCGCGAAGTTTATATGTTAGCCTACGAATTGGGCTGCAAGGGAGTTACCGTCTACCGCTCCGGCTCGAGAGAAGGGGGGGAAGTGCTTACAGTTGGGCACACACAAGCGGAAGGGGGGGATGGCAAGGGAAAATCGCACTCGCCCAGAAAACGGCCTACCGTAACAAGGGGGGGCGAGACGGTGCGGATTAAAACGGGCTGCGGCTCTTTGTACGTAACGATCAATGAAGATGAAGAAGGCATCTGCGAGGTTTTTACCACGATTGGCAAGGCGGGTGGCTGTGCGGGTGCTTTCTCGGAGGCCACCGCTAGGTTGATCTCGCTCTCGCTGCGCTCCGGTGTTGAACCGGCGCAGGTTGTCAAACAGCTTAAAGGAATTCGCTGCCCCCCCATCCGATCTGGCAGGAAGGCCGGCAGGTTTTGTCCTGCCCGGATGCGATTGCTCTTGTTTTGGAACAATACCTCATGCACAACGGGGGGGTGCAGAGCGAAGAGGCCAACCCGGGCAATCCCGGCCTGACGGCTGATCCGGGCTCATCAGTCTTTTCCGGCGCCAGCTGCCCGGACTGCGGCGGGACGATGGTGGAAGAAAGCGGCTGCTCCACCTGTTTGGACTGCGGGTTCAGCCGCTGCAGTTAACTTAAAATTCCAAACCAGGGCATAATCTCCTCCTTCCCGTCACATACTCTAAAGTAGAACGGGGGGGAGGAGGTTTTTTTTATGTCCAGGCTAGCAACAGCCATCATAACGGTGGTCGTGATTTTGGGCAGCTTTGCTGCTTGTGCGGGGGGGCAGAATACCGCATTGTGATCAATATTCCCGCCTTTCGGCTCTGGCTTTATCAAGACGGAATTCCGCTTAAGTCGTACCCGATCAGCATCGGAACGGAACTCAACCCCTCCGTCTTGGGTGAAACTAAGATTGTCAACAAGGTGGTTAACCCCACGTACTATCCACCGAACGCCGCCGCCAGAGGCTGGCGCCCATTCCGCCGGGGCCTAATAACCCGGTGGGTACGCGCTGGCTCGGTTTGGGTTTTGCGGGCTACGGCATTCACGGCACAAATAACCCCCCCAATTCGATCGGCTCCGCGGCATCTTCAGGGTGCATACGCATGCTTAACTGGGATGTGGAGGAACTGAGCGCGCTGGTGCAGATCGGCACGATTGTGCAGCTTATCTACCGGACGGTACTTGTGGAAGAAGATCCCCCCCTCTTGGGGGGGACAAGGATGGTTACGGTCTATCCCGATGTTTACAAGCAGGGCAGCAGCCTCGGCCAATTAGAAGAGGAACTGCAGGATCGCGGTTGGGACAAAGTGTACTGGCCTGCCCTTTTGGGCATTTTAGAAGAACCCGCGGGGAGTGCTCAGCTTTTACCTACTGAACTGGCTGTGCACTTAAATGGCAGCAGGCTGGAAATTGCGGCAGTTGAAGCGGGCGGACACAGCTATATGCCCATCGAAGCCCCCCCCTCTGCCTGCCCGAGCGGCTGAGGGGGTGAGACGGTACAATGGGGAGAAGAGTATTTTTTTGCCCCCCCTCCCCCCCGCCTATTTGGAACTCACGGGCCTAAAGTGTGAAAAGCCCGGGGCGCATTGGCCTTGACCGGCCCTCGGGCTTACCTGGGCCGGTCCTATCTGGGCAAAGCCCTGATTTATCAGGGCGAAGTTTTCATTGCGGCAAAGGGGCACGGCTGCCAAATCGTTCCCGAGCAGCTTAGTGCCATAACCTTCCGGGGTGATGTCTATTTCCCCCCCGCCGAACACTTTGTGCCGGCTGAGTCCCTCCTAGAATTAAGGTTGGAATGGGACCATTTTGACTAGTTCTTAGGGACGATCTGCAGCCAATCGCCTGCTAAGAGGCGTTCGGCCAATTCAACCTGGACGTACTGTAAAACCTTGCTCCAGTCGCGAGTCAGCGCGGCCTGGACCAACTCCGGTGTTACTTCCAGGTAATCGGCGGCTTCCTGGGTGATTCGCTCCTGGGCCATGAACTGAAGCGCGGCCCAATCCCGTTTGAGCAGGGCATCCGCTTCCCAGGGCGCCGCTCCGCGCGCCACCAGTTCTTCATAAACTTCATACTGCACTTCTTCGTTGAGTTGATCCCAATCACCGGCAACAATCGCCGAAAGCTGGGCGGGGGTGAGAACGTCGGCGAGGACCTGCGTTAAATTATTTAGGCCCTGCAACAGGATTTGGGCGGTGTTGTCCCTGCCCAAAGTGACTAAAAGGGCCTCTTCGCCTTTGACCAGGGCTTCGATTTTATCACCCAACACAAGCTCTTCGCCGTTGAAACCTTGCGCGGTCAAAAACAGGGTATTTGACGTTAATTGTACAGGCCGCTCGTCGATTAAGAGCCTGCCTTCTTGGCCGTCAATGCCCGCCACTTTCCCCCCCGCCACCTTTTCTAAAGGCAGCATTTGCGCCAGGATAAAGGCCGCTTCACTGCGGGTGATCAGGCGGTATGGTTCAAAACGGCCGGACATGTGGCCCGGGAGGACCTGCAGCGTTTTTAGGACTTCCGCCGCTAAAAAGCCCGGATAAGCGGGGGGGTCAAGATCGGCAAAGGAGGGGGGGTAAAAGCCCCCCGGAGCCGCGGTGCGCCGGCCCAGGCCCAGCACATTGGCTGCCGCTGCCGCGAATTCGCCTCGCGTGATCTCCTCCAGCTCAGAGGCAAAAGTCTCCTTCAGCCAGGCCCCCAACGGAGTTGCGTTCCGCAGTGGTCAGCTTGAAACCGCGGGTCAAAAGCTCCAACGCTTCGCTGCGCTGCAGTGGTTGGTGGGCCCTAAATTCCCCTTCCCACAGATCTGTAAAGAGGCCTTCCGCGGCCAAATGGGCTATGGAGTCTCGCGCCCAGTTATCAGCAAGATCATTAAACCCTTGCGCAGCTGCGGCGCCGCCCAAAGGGACAGAGATAATAATGGTTAGGATTAAAAACAAAGAAGTAATGGTTGTGCGTCGCATCATGATACTCCTTTTCTGATGAACTTAATTTATCTTACACCGAAGGATTCAGCAAAGACAAGCTTAAGCCTCTATGTAATAGTCGGCAGAATGGGTGGCTTTAGCCAGTTGAGGCAGGTTTTACAAAAAGCGTGGAATAGGACAGGAGGAAACGGGGGATGCAGCGTGTCAAAACGCTTATTTTTAATTGACGGCAACAGCCTTATTAACCGGGCTTTTTACGCCCTACCGCCCTTGACCAACCAGGCCGGGCAGCCTACCAATGCGGTGTATGGGTTGACCAGGATGCTCTTTCGCCTGCAGGATGATTATAATCCGGATCAAATCGTGGTTACTTTTGACGTTTCGGGGGGGCCCACTTTTCGCCACGAACAATACAAGGAATATAAGGCGGGCCGCCGGCCCATGCCTGATGATCTGCGCCTGCAGATTCCGGTTATGAAAGATATCTTAGATGCGTTAGGGATAGCCCGCTTAGAATTAGAGGGCTATGAAGCGGACGATCTCTTGGGCACAGTATCACTGCAGGGGGGGAAGAAGCGGGATTTGCAGTGTTTATCGTCACAGGTGATCGGGACTGTTTTCAGCTTATTTCAGATAAAACGGTTGTTTTGTACACCAAGCGGGGCATTACCGAAACGGAGCTGGTGGACAAGAAGACTCTTCTAAAAGAGTACGGAGTCACACCGGCGCAGGTGGTAGATTTAAAGGGATTAATGGGCGACAGTTCCGATAATATTCCGGGGGTCCCCCCCGGGGTGGGGGGAGAAAACGGCACTAAGGCTCTTGGATAGCTATGGCAGCATGGAACAGGTTTACGCGCGGGTAGAAGAGATTGGCGGCAAGCTGCGGGAGCGCCTGCGGGAAAACAAGGAGCAGGCACAGTTAAGCAGAGAGCTGGCCACAATCAAGCGCGATGTGCCCATTAAGGCCGATTTTGCGGCTCAACGGGCGGCCGAGCCCGGCCAAGCGCGACAGCTCTTTTAGATTTGGGTTTCCAAACACTGCTCGCTCGGGTACCTGCCGACGACGAAACAGGGGTTGCGGCGGTAGAATGGGAGTGCGGTTACAGCAAGGTGAGCGAGGGCAATTTCGCTCGCTTTAGAGAAGATCTTGCTTTAAAAGACAGAGTTTACCTGATCACCTTTCCGCGGGCACAGATGCTGGCCTGCCATGGCGGCAAAGAAGGCTGGCTTGTGCCCTATGATCTGGTGCAAGACAAGCGCCAAGAGCTGCTTTTGGTGTTATCGAACAAGGAAATTTACTGTTCGGGCAGCAAAGACCTCATCCATTTACTGGAACCGGCCGAAAAACAGCTCAAGATAGCGCTTGATTTGGAGTTAGCCCTGTACTGCCTCAATCCCGAAACACGCTGGGATTTTAACACTTTGGGGGGGCCCATCTGCAGCTGCCCGCGCTGCCCTTTGCCGCGGAAGATCCCAAATTCATGGCCTGTTCACTGCGGCTGCTGCAAAAAGCGGCGCCTTTGCTCCGGCAGGAACTGAAGGAGCAGGGCCTATATGCTCTGTACCAAGATGTGGAAGTGCCCTTGGCGGCCGTTTTGGCCGCAATGGAGCAGAAGGGCATTTTGGTCGATCCCAGGCGGTTGCAGGATATTTCCGCCGATTTGGAGCGGGTTTTGGCCAAATTGACCGAGTCAATCCACAGCCAAGCCGGTGAAAAATTTAATATCAATTCGCCCAAACAGCTCGGTGTAGTCCTGTTTGAAAAAAATGGGGGGGCTGCCCGTACTCAAGAGGACGAAAACGGGGGGGCCTTCCACCGCGGCGGACGTTTTGGAAGAGTTGATCGAATACCCCCCCATTGTGAGCGAAGTGTTGGAGTTTCGCCAAGTGGCCAAGCTTAAAAGCACCTACGCGGATGCCTTGCCGGAACTCATTTCTCCCGCCACGGGACGGATTCATACCACTTTTAACCAAACGGTGACAGCCACCGGGCGTTTGAGTTCGACTCACCCCCCCAATCTGCAGAACATTCCGGTGCGGACCGCGGAAGGCAGGCGGATTAGGGAAGCCTTTATCGCGCCGCAGGGGTTCGTTTTGCTCAGCGCGGACTACTCCCAAATCGAGCTGCGCCTCTTAGCCCATCTTTCCCAAGATGAAGTCTTGCTGCAGGCGTTCCGCCAAGGTGTGGACATTCACCTGCGTACCGCGGCGGAGGTTTTTGAGTTGGAGCTTGAGCAAGTTACGCCGGCGCAGCGCAGCGCGGCTAAGGCGATCAATTTCGGCATTGTGTACGGAATCAGCAGTTTTGGCCTGGCCAAGGGGGGGATTAATTTAACGAGGGCTGAGGCCCAGGCCTATATCGACTCGTATTTCGAACGTTATCCCAAGGTAAAGGGTTATTTGGACAGCTCGGTGGAGGCGGGGGGGCGCAAGCAGGGGGGGTATGTAACAACCCTGCTGCAGCGCAGGCGGTATCTGCCCGGGCTGAAAAGCCGCAATTACGCCGCGCGCAATTTCGCGGCTCGCACCGCCATGAATTCGCCAATTCAGGGCAGTGCCGCCGATATTATTAAACTGGCCATGATCGATGTGCAGCGGGCCCTACAAACAGGGGGCCACGGGGCCAAATTATTGCTCCAGGTCCATGACGAACTAGTCTTTGAAGTGCCCGAAAAGAGCTGCAAACGGTGGCCGCAGTGGTGAAAAAGAAGATGGAAAACGTGCTGGAACTTGATGTGCCCCTTGTGGTTGATTTGTCTTACGGCCCCAACTGGCGCGATGTGCAGAGGCTAGAACTTAAGGAGCTGGATTAATGCCCGAACTACCCGAAGTCGAAACGATCAGGCGCAGCCTAGTGCCTGTTGTGCTCCATAAACCGATTGAGGCGGCCGAAATTCATTATGCCGGGATAGTGCGGCAGATGGGTGTTGAGGCTCTGCAGGCGGCGTTGGTGGGCAATCAATTTGTCGATCTGTCCCGGCGGGGCAAGTACCTGCTCTTTCAATTGGCCGATCACCGGGAATTAGTGGCCCACTTGCGCATGACGGGCCGCCTTATTTATTTCTCTGACCGCAAAATTCCCCCCCGGGCCAAACACACCTCGGCCGTTTTTGACTTTGGCGGGCAGGGCCAACTGCGCCTGGAAGATGTGCGCAAATTTGCCACGCTGGATTTAGTCCCTCGGGGAAATTATGAACAGATAAAAGGTTTATTCAACCTGGGAGTAGAACCTTTATCTGCTGAATTTTCTTTGCAGTTATTCCGCGAGCTTCTGCAGGGCCGCACCGCGAAAATCAAGGGCCTGCTTTTAGATCAGAGCAAACTGGCCGGTTTAGGCAACATCTATGCGGATGAAAGCCTCTTTGCAGCCGGGATTCACCCCGAAAGGCCGGCGGGCTCGTTAACAAAAAAAAGAAGAGCGGCGCCTGTACGCGTCAATCCGCGCTGTGCTTACGGAAGCAATTGCCAACCAGGGCACAACATTTCGCGATTATCGCACAGGGTACGGGCAGGAGGGTTCGTTCCAAAACAAACTGCGCATTTACGGCAAAAGGGGAATTATGCCCCCCCGCTGCCAAACCGCGGTTGAGCACATGAAGGTGGCGGGGCGTACCAGCCATTACTGCCCCCCCAACTGCCAAAAGGAGTAAGCCATGATCGGAATCACGGGAGGTATTGCCAGCGGCAAAACGGTGGTGGCGGATCGCCTGCGCGCTTTGGGCTATGCGGTGCTTGATGCGGATCAGTATGCCAGGGAGGCGATTGAGCCGCATACCCCCCCGGATGGGAACAGGTGCGCCGGGCTTTTCCCCCCCAGGTTGTGGGGGCGAGCGGCCGGGTTGATCGGGCCCAATTGGCCGCGCTCGTCTTTGCCGATGCCGAGCAGCGCAAAAGCTGGAACGGATCATCCACCCCCCCTTTGTCATAACTAAGCTCAAGCAGGAAGGGGGAAAGGTTAAAACAGCCGGGTGAACCGGTCTTTGCGGAAATACCGCTCCTGTACGAAGCGGGTTTGGAAAGCCTCATGAGTGAGGTCTGGGTTGTTTACGCAGATAGGCCCACACAGCTTGGGCGCCTGATGCGGAGAGCAAAGATAAGCCTCGAGCTGGCTGAAGCCATGCTCGCCAGCCAAATGCCTCTGGCCGAAAAAAAAGAAAAGGGCAACCCGGGTGATTGATAATAACGGGTCTTTAGCTGACACCTGGGCCCAGCTCGATCTTATCTTACAGGAGGTGCGCAGTGAGAATTGCCCTCATCGCCCATGATCAGAAGAAAGACGACATAATTGCCTTTGCCCTGCGCCATCTGGAGCAGCTGCGCCGGTTTCAGCTTGTGGCCACTGGCACAACGGGCAAGCGGCTGCAGGAGGCTACCGGACTGGTTATCGAAAGGGTCTTGTCGGGGCCTTGGGCGGGGGGGATCAAATGATCGGGGGCCATGGTGGCCAAAGAAGAAGTGAGGGCGGTAATCTTTTTACGCGACCCGCTCACGGCCCAGCCCCACGAACCGGATATTACCGCGCTTTTGCGGGTCTGCGATGTACACAATATTCCGCTGGCCACCAACGAAAGGACGGCGGAATTGGTGCTGGCCGGCCTGGTGCGTGAAAGCCTTGAGAAGCTTCTTTGGCCTAGTGATTATTATTTTAATAGTTGCGGTGCTGTTTAGGCTGCCCGCCCTCTTGGAACGTTCTTTTCCCCCCCTGCACTTTACGCCCTTGATTATCCATTATGCGCAGGGTGCCCAGATCGATCCGGCTTTAGTCGCGGCCGTAATTAAGGTGGAAAGTGCTTTTCGTAAAGAAGCGGTATCTAGCAAAGGTGCCAGGGGGGGCCTGATGCAGCTTATGCCGGAAACCGCCGCCTGGCTGGCCGAGGGCAAGAATGGGGGGGCCGCGGCCAAAATCGATCTTTTTGAGCCCGAGGTAAATATTGCTTTGGGCGTTCAGTATTTGCAGTACCTTCTGGATTTGTTTCCCACCGAATATGCCGCTTTGGCCGCCTATAACGGAGGGCCCAGCCATGTAAAGCGCTGGTTGAACCAGGGCATTTGGGATGGATCCTGGGCCGCCTCGCAGCAGATCCCCCCCTTTGGGGAAACCCGCTCTTATGTGCGGAAGGTGGAATTGATGCGGCGCATTTATCGTTTTCTTTATCAAGCTCAGTTGGAGTATGGGAAGGAGCCGGGGCATGAACAAACGGATTGAGACAGTCCAACAAGTAACGGATTATGCGGTTGATCCCAAACGCAGGTTTTTCTTCGCTACCGAGGACGAGATCGTGCAGGGTTTGACCACCGATATTTATTTTGTCAAAACAAAAGAGATCCTCAATAGGCTTGCTCTGCAGGACACGGAGGTGGTGGCGGAAATTTTTCCGCGCCGGCCCGGGATTTTAGTGGGCGTGGAGGAGGCTAAGAGGCTGCTCAAAGAGGAAGGGGGGGTACAGGTTTGGAGCCTGCCCGAAGGGGGGGCAAAATTTGACGCTAAAGAAGTTGTGATGCGCATTAAGGGCCCCTATGCCCGCTTTGGTATTTATGAGACCGCCATTTTAGGGTTTTTGGCCAGTTCCAGCGGTTGGGCCACCGCCGCGGGCACAGCCAAAAAGGCGGCCGGCAGCCGCCCCGTGCTCTGTTTTGGCGCCAGGCATGTGCATCCCGCGGTCGCACCCGTTATGGAGCGGGCGGCCATTATCGGCGGAGCGGACGGCGCTTCCTGTATTTTGGGGGGGCCAAATTAGCCGGGCTGGAACCGTCCGGCACCGTGCCCCACTCGCTGTTTTTGATTGTGGGTGATTCTTTGGAAACCGCGATTGCCTACAACCGCTTTATGCCGCCTGAATCTGTGCGCCTGATGCTGGTGGATACCTTTAAAGACGAAGTGGAAGAAAGCATCCGCCTGGCCTCCGCACAAGAAACGGGCTTAGAAGCGGTGCGGCTCGATACGCCCAGTGAGCGGGGGGGGAGTGACACCCGCACTGGTCAAAGAGCTGCGGGCCAAACTGGATCTGGCCGGGCATGAAAAAAAATCCAAATTTTCGTCTCGGGGGGGGCCTTGATCCGGAGCGGATCGAGCTTTTGGCCGCCGCCGGTGCCGATGCATTCGGTGTTGGCAGTTTTATCTCGGGCGCGCCTGCGATTGATATGACGATGGATTTAAAAGAGGTCAACGGCCGAGCAGTGGCCAAAAGAGGGCGCCTGCCCGGTTTGAGCGATACCTCCCGCCTGGAGCGTGTACTGTAAGGAGGGCAGCAGATGGCAGAATCGGTAAAAGCGAAAGTAATTGCCTTAGCCAAGGCCGATCCCTTTTGACGGTAGAAGAGCTGAGCGAGCGGGCCGATACCACAACCCGCTATGTGCGCACTATCCTTTCCGAAGCGGGCCTTTCCCTAAACCGCCTGCGCCGGCAGTATGCTCGCCGTTTAGAGCGGCGCCTGGGCGATGAAGCACCGGATTTACGGCCGCCCGCGCAAGCCGAGCTGGGAGTGGTTCAAATACGGGGTGCGGAGGTACGCTCTGCGCTGGTGCCCTGGCATGCCGAGGACAAGCTGTTTCAAGTAAGTGCAGTCGACTTTGGGGCGGGCCTGAAAAGTTTTGTACAGCTGATTACCCCCCCACAGTGTGACGATGCACCCCCCCGATTACATAGACTTGCGCCGGCTTTTGCCCTGCCCAACGCCGGCAGTGGGCGAGCAAAAAGTTGAGATCCTCCTGGGCGAGCACGCCCTCAACGCGCTTTTGGATCTGCCTGCTCAAGCACGCCTGCTGCGGCTGAGCTCCGTTTTAACGGCACAAGGTGAAATCATCGCTTTGGAAAGGCGCTGGTTTGGGCTGGAGGGCATTGCACTGCGCTGGTCTAAGCTCGAGCCCGAATTGAAGGTTTATTTAACCGGTTGACGGAAAAACCGCGGCAGCCAATTCCTAGCAATAATTCCAAAAGGTTTTTGCAGGAGATCCGCTTTCATCGGAGAATTATTGTGTGATATCATGGGGGGGTGCAGCCCTGAAAGTGATGAGAGGGAGGATAATTATGACACAGAAATTGCTGTCAGTAAGAGGCCTCAAGACATATTTCTATACAGATGATGGAGTGATTCCGGCAGTAGACGGCGTCAGCTTCGATCTGGATCGGGGGGGAGGTACCATCGGCATTGTGGGTGAATCCGGGTGCGGTAAAAGTGTTACCTCTTTATCGGTTATGGGCCTTATTCCCCCCCAGCCGCCGGGGAAAATAGAGGGTGGCGAAATTATTTTTGAAGGTAAAAACCTGCTCGAATACAGCGAAGCGGAGATGCGCCATATACGGGGGTAATGAAATCTCCATGATTTTCCAAGAACCCATGACTTCGCTTAATCCCGTCTTTACGGTGGGTAATCAAATTTCCGAGGCAATTATGCTGCATCAAGGCCTGGATAAGGCGGCGGCACGGGAAAAATCCATCGAAATGCTGCGGCTGGTTGGCATTCCATCGCCTGAAAGCCGAATTGATGACTACCCCCCCACCAGATGAGCGGCGGCATGCGCCAGCGCGTCATGATTGCCATGGCTTTATCTTGTAATCCTAAATTACTGATTGCTGACGAGCCCACCACCGCTTTAGACGTGACCATTCAGGCCCAAATTCTGGATCTAATGCGCGGCCTGAGGGAAGACCTGGGCACAGCCATTATGATGATTACGCACGATTTGGGCGTTATCGCTGAATTGGTGGAAAAAGTGGTGGTCATGTACACAGGCAAGATCGTGGAAGCGGCCGACACATACACTGTCTTTAAAGAGCCTCAGCATCCTTATACTATCGGCCTGTTGGGGTCCATTCCCCCCCGCTTGGACGGGGACGGCTCCAGGCTGAGCACCATTCCCGGCACGGTACCCATTCCCGGTACTTTCCCGGAAGGCTGCGGCTTCCACCCCCCCAGATGCCCATATGCAACTGAGCTGTGCCGCACTAAGGAGCCCCCCCTATCCTTCGAGGTTAAGGAAGGGCATTATGTGGCCTGCTGGAAGGTTGTGGATTTTGATGAAACGGCTCAGATCAAAGTCACGGATAAGGAGGTGGGCTAGATGACCGCAGCAAATCGGATGAAGCAGGAAGTATTACTGGAAGTACGAGATTTGGTCAAACACTTCCCGATCCGCCAAGGGATTATCTTTACTAGGCAGGTAGGGGGGGCGGTGCAGGCGGTCGATGGAGTCACTTTTGACATTCACAAAGGCGAAACATTGGGTCTGGTGGGAGAAAGCGGCTGCGGCAAAACAACGGTGGGGCGCTTAATTCTGCGCCTGCTGGAGGCCACTTCAGGTGAAATTTTCTTTGACGGTAAAAACATCCCCCCCGCGCTGCCCAAACAGGAAATGCGCGAATTAAGAAAAGAGATGCAGATCATTTTCCAAGACCCCCCCTACGGGTCGCTTAACCCGCGCATGACGGTGGGAGATATCATTGGAGAACCTCTGCATATTCATAAATTAGCCAGGGGGGGCGCCGAACGGGAAAAAAAAGAGTGCGGGAGATCTTAGAAACGGTAGGCTCAGTGCTTTCCATGCCCGTCGTTTTCCCCCCCACGAATTCTCGGGCGGCCAGCGCCAAAGGATCGGCATTGCCCGGGCCTTGGCGGTGAGCCCCCCCAGGTTAATTATTGCGGACGAACCCGTTTCTGCCCTGGACGTTTCCATTCAGGCCCAGGTTATCAACCTGCTGGAAGATCTGCAGGAAGAATTCGGACTGACCTATTTGTTTATCGCCCATGATTTGAGTGTCGTCAAGCATATCTCTGATCGGGTAGCTGTTATGTATTTGGGTAAATCGTAGAGCTCACGGATAAGGATGAACTGTATCGCAGCCCGAAGCACCCGTATACACAGGCGCTGCTTTCCGCAATTCCGGAAGCGGATCCCACGATTAAAAAGGATCGCATTCTTTTGAAGGGCGATGTACCCAGCCCCCCCATTAATCCTCCTGCGGGCTGCCGTTTCCACACCAGGTGCCCCCCCAAGGTTATGGACATCTGTAAAGTGGAAGAACCGGAGTGGGTTGATTCGGGTAACGGCCATTACGTGGCCTGCCACTTAGTACCTGCGGCAAAGGGCAAACGGGAATTAGCGTAAAGAATGTTAAAAGTCTTGCAAGTGGCGGTAAAATATTGTATCATTAGTATACAATAGATTTATTTACCGTCGGGGGGGCGATAGAAAAGAGAAAAGCCCTACCGGTGGATCTTGGTGATCCCCGGAAGGGCTTTTTTTGTTGCTCAAAAGAGGAGGAGGCTGTGAGTGGAGTGGAAAAACAGAAAAGATCAGTGCAGGTAGCCATTGTTGGAGGTGGTATTGTAGGCACTTCGGTGGCCCGGGAACTGAGCCGCTATAAGCTGGATGTTCTGCTTGTAGAGGCTGAGCCGAGGTGGGGGGGTGGGGGGGCACTACCAAAGCGAACAGCGGATAGTGCACGGAGGGTTTCATGAAGAACCGGGTACCCTGAAGGCAAAGTACTGTCTCCCCCCCGGCAATCAGATGTATCCCAAGATGTGTGAAGAGCTGGATGTGACCTTTAAGCAAAACGGAATTTTACTCGTAGCTCGCAACGACAAAGAGATGGAAACCGTCATGATGTATTATAAAAGGGGGAAAGATCGGGGCGTAAATTTGCGCCTGGTCAATAAGGAAGAACTGCATGAGATGGAGCCCAATTTGAGCGAGAGCATCGTGGGAGCGCTGTACGCGCCTGAGGGCGGTTCAATCATGCCCTTTGAGCTGGCCGCGGCCCTGATGGAAAACGCGATCCAAAACGGGGGGGCTCGGCTGCTCGTGGAAAATCCGGTCATTAACGGCTGGGTTGAAGGAGAGAAGAAATACTTAGAGACCCCACCCATATTATTGAGGCAGATATTGTGATCAATGCTGCCGGGCTGCACAGTGATGAGGTCGCCCGCCTGTTCGGCGATGATTATTTTTCCATACTGCCCAGAAAGGGCGAGGAATACCTCTTTGACTTATCCGAAAAAGGGCTGGTGACAGCGACCATCTTTCCGGTGCCAAGCGAAATCAGTAAAGGCATTTTAGTTATTCCAACCAGCGCCGGAAACCTAATGATGGGCCCCACTAGCGATAATGTCCCGGAAAAGGACAATTTGGGCACATCGCATGAAGGTTTTGACCAGATCTTCGAGGGTGCCAAAAGCCTGGTGCCCAAACTTAATGCACGCAAGATCATTGCCCAGTTTGCCGGCCTTAGGGCCGCCTGCGATCGGGGGGGAGATTTTATTGTGGAGTGCTCTCCCAATGTGCGCGGTTTAATTCATTTGGCGGGCATTGAATCGCCGGGCTTAACCGCGGCTCCCGCCATTGCGGCTGAAGTGCCCCCGGATGCTGAAGGATAGGGGGGGCTTTCAGTTGGAGAAAAGGAACATTTCAATCCGCGTCGGGAAGGGGGGGTTGTGCGTTTTAACCAGCTTTCCCGGGAAGAACAGGACGAAATTGTGCGCAGAGATCCCAGTTTTGGCCGCATCATCTGCCGCTGTGAGACTGTGACGGAAGGCGAAATTGTGGATGCGATCCGCCGAGGTGCCCGGACGCTCGATGGCATCAAGTTCAGGGCTAGGGGCGGCGCGGGCCGCTGCCAGGGCGGTTTTTGCCAACCCTTAATTATGGAGATTTTAGCCAGAGAACTGAATATTCCGCTGGAGGCAGTAACCAAGCGCGGGGGGGTCGGCAGTGAGATGATCAGGTACGAAGCGAAAGAATTACTGAAAAGTGGGGGGGTGCAGCAATGAGACAATTACAAGTTGATGTGGCTGTCATTGGTGGCGGGCCGGCCGGTTTAGCCGCTGCGCTGGCTGCCCATAACGAAGGTGCCGGCAAGGTAATGATTATTGAGCGCAATATTGAGTTGGGCGGCATTCTGCAACAGTGCATCCATCACGGTTTCGGCCTGCACCGCTTTAAAGCCGAGCTGACCGGCCCGGAATACGCTCAGCGCTATATCGATCTTTTAAAAGAAACCGATGTGGAAGTGATGCTGGAAACGATGGTTTTGGAAATCACGCCGGAACGCAGCATCTATGCGGTGAACAACCGCCTAGGGATGCTTGAAATCAAAGCCCGTTCCATCGTCTTGGCCATGGGCTGCCGGGAGAGGACAAGGGGGGGTGCCCTGCGCATTCCCGGGTTCCGCCCCGCGGGCGTCTTTTCGGCGGGCACAGCTCAGCGCTACGTAAACATCGACGGGTTTATGCCCGGTAAAAAGCGGTAATCCTAGGTTCGGGCGATATTGGCCTGATCATGGCCCGCCGCTTTACATTAGAAGGCGCCAAAGTAGAGGCAGTCGTTGAGGCTCTCCCTTATGCCGCGGGCTTGGTGCGCAACGTTGTGCAGTGTTTGGAAGACTATGACATCCCGCTCCATCTCCAATCAACCGTGGTGGCTATTCACGGTAAGGATCGGGTGGAAGGGGGTCACAATTGCTAAGGTGGACGCCAATTGGGATCCGATCCCAGGCACTGAGCAGGACATCGAATGCGATACGCTGCTGCTATCAGTGGGCTTAATCCCCCCCGAAAATGAGCTTTCGGAAGAAGTTGGCGTTGTAATTGACCCCCCATTACGAACGGGCCGTTAGTCAACGAATCTCTAATGACCAACATTCCGGGTATTTTTTGCCTGCGGCAATGTGCTCCATGTCCACGATTTGGTAGATAACGTCTCTAAAGAAGCGGAACGGGCGGGCATGTTCGCGGGACGCTACGCCCTTGATAAACTGGCTAAACCGGCCAGGAGAATCAAGGTTAAGGCGGGCGAAAACATCCGCTATGTGGTGCCCCATGAAATATCTACCGGTGAGCCGGTTGAATTTTTCATGCGTGTCCAAAGGCCCGAAGATGATGTCTATCTGGATGTGGGCGGCCTGCGCAGGCTGCGCAAACAGGCGGTGCGGCCCAGTGAAATGCTTGATGTGAGGCTGACGCCTGAAATGCTGGAGAAACTGGAAGGGGGGGATACCCTCACGATTCAGATCGTTTCTCAAAAGGAGGTTAAGTGCGGTGCGTAAATACATTACCTGTACAGTCTGTCCTTTAAGCTGTGAAATTGTTTTGGAACTAAACGAGGACGGGGGGGAAATCTTGTCCCTCACGGGCAATAAATGTGCCCGGGGCAAGAAATACGCCACTAAGGAGCATACCGCGCCTGAACGCACCCTGACTACGATCGTCAGGGCCAAAGGTGGCCTACACCCGCTCTTACCCGTGCGCACCGATGAGCCCATCCCCCCCAAGGGGAAACTGGAAGAGGCCATGCAGGCGACACTTGCTCTGCAAGTGCAGGCACCGGTGAAAATGGGTGATGTGATCGTTGCCGACTTTCTGAATTTAGGTGTGAACCTGATCGCGTCTCGAGATCTGTAAACGGCAGTTTTTGCCTCCCGCCCCATTTTGTGCTATAATTAACAGCAAGAATTAGAATGGGGAGTGGCAAGTTGAAGAAAAGGCATATTAAAACGTTAAGCGGTACAGCGCTCAAGCATACTTTGGCAACCGGGGGGGGCTGCGGTGAGTGCCAAGCTTCCTGCCAGTCGGCCTGTAAGACCAGTTGTACCGTTGGCAATCAAGCATGTGAACGGTAAAAAAAAGGGCAACCTCCCTCAGGGGAGGTTGCTCCTCGTTCGGGGGAGAGTGGCTGTTTTGTTAGAGAAAAATGCGTCCATACGTTCAGCCGAAAGGGCCGCAATATTGTGGTGGACGGCAATTCGGGCGCGGTTCATGTAGTAGATCACTGGGCTTTGCAGGTAATCGAAGAAGTTCGGCGAAATAGCAAAATCAAGGAACAATCCCAAATCCTGCCTGCCTTTGAGGGTAGGGGCGCATTGGCGGAGGCGGCCGGGGAAGTGGCCGAGCTTACCGCGGACGGGCTGCTGTTTAGCCCCCCCGACTTAGAGGAAGTACCGCCTCGTACCGATGTTGTGGTCAAAGCTTTGTGCCTCAATGTGGCCCACGACTGTAATTTGCGCTGCGAATACTGCTTTGCCTCCGCGGGTGATTTTGGCGGCCGGCGGGAGTTGATGCCGCTTAAGGTGGCCAAACAGGCGGTGGATTTTCTCATTGCCAACTCGGGCAGCCGCAAACAGCTGGAGATTGATTTTTTTTCGGCGGCGAACCCTTAATGAATTGGGATGTTGTTAAAGAAACGGTTGTCTACGGCAAAGCGAAGGCGGCAGCAGCCGGCAAAACATTTCGTTTTACCGTTACAACAAACGGCATCGGGCTCACACCGGAAATTGAAGAGTTTATCAATAAAGAGATGTATAATGTCGTGCTCAGCCTGGATGGCAGGAAAGAAATAAACGACGCCATCAGGCGCACCGTTTCGGGGGGGCGCGGCTCCGTTTATGATCTGATCGTGCCGAAATTTCAGCGCCTGGTGCAAAACCGCGGCAAGAAGAGCTATTATGTGCGGGGGGGTACTTTTACCACGCGTAATTTAGATTTTGCCACAGACGTGGAACATTTGAGTGATCTGGGCTTTGTGGAAATTTCAGTCGAGCCCGTTGTGACGACTGAAGAGGCGCCTTGGGCGATTCAAAAAGAGCATTTACCCCAAATTTTATCTGAGTACGATCGCCTGACGGATCTTTATTTAGAACGGCGCGGAACGAAGCGAGCCTTTAACTTCTTCCATTTCAATGTTGAATTAAGAAAGGGTCCCTGCCTTTACAAAAGGCTGACAGGCTGTGGGGCGGGCCACGAGTACCTAGCTGTCACGCCGCAAGGTGAACTCTACCCCCCCTGCCATCAGTTTGTGGGTGAAGAAGAATATCTAATGGGCCATATTGCAACGGGCATTGCCCGTAAAGATCTTTCTGAGATGTTTGAAAAAAATCATGTACTCAATAAACCGGTGTGCGGTGAATGCTGGGCCAAATTTTACTGCAGCGGCGGCTGCCACAAAAATAATTTGGAATATGCAGGAAATCTGCAGTCCCCCCCGCACGAATTAATCTGTGCAATGGAGAAGAAACGCTTGGAATGCGCATTTTTCATTCAGGCAGCCCTTATGTAAAGTTCAAAAGAACAGCCCGAATAATTCCACAGTGAACAATTGGAGACTATGATTAACAGGCCGTAGGTGGGCACTTAGCCTGTTTGAGTCATTAGTGCAACCGGCCGAGAGTAATTTCTTTGCGCCGGTTTTTTTTGCCAGAAAGGTTGATTGATCGATGCGAAAACGCCTTGGCGATATATTGCAGATGAAGGGCCTACTTTCCGATGAACAGCTCGCCACAGCCCTAGCTGAACAGCGAAAAACGGGCGACCGCTTGGGACAAGCCCTTATTAAACTAGGTTATGTGACGGCCGATGAAGTTGTAGATGCGTTAAGTGAACATTTGAATATCGCTAGGGCGGATTTTGCCCGGCGTTATATTGACCCTGGGGGGGCGGTTGATTTAATTCCCGCCAATATGGTCACCAACGAGCATGTCCTGCCTTTAGAAATGGAAGACGGCTATTTGACGGTAGCCATGTGCGATCCCTTAAATATTAACATTATCGATGATTTACAGCGCATTACAGGCAAAACAATTAAGCCCGTTTTAGCAACTGAAGAAGAGATCAACGATGCTTTTCAAAGAACGCGTAATATTGCCCAAAGTGCCAAAGAGGTTTTCGATCGTTTCCGGGAAGACGAAAAGACAAGGACGGTTCTCTTGAAGAACAGCGCCAGTTCATTGGCGATGCGCCCGGCGTTAGATTAGCTAACATGATTTTGGAGCAAGCCATCAAACAAAAGGCTAGCGATGTCCATTTGAACCCCCACGAAGAAGATGAGAGTTAGATTTCGTATTGATGGGATCCTAAGAGTGATTATGGAAATCCCCCCCAAGCATTTGCAAGGTGATGTGAATTCCCGGGTAAAGATTATGGCCAACATGGATATTACTGAACGGCGGCGTCCTCAGGACGGAAGGATTCAGATGGAATTGGACGGCCAGGAGGTGGACATGCGTATTTCCAGCCTGCCCACCGTTTACGGCGAAAAGATTGTGGCCCGGGTCCTACATAAATCCAGCAATCTCCTGGAACTGGACGATTTCGGCTTTAGCCCGGAAAACTTAGAAAGCATTGAACAGATGCTCAGGCTCAATCAGGGTTTGATTCTAGTTACCGGGCCCACCGGCAGCGGTAAATCCACCACTTTATATGCTTTTTTTGCACCATTTAAGTTCACCCGAAAAGAACATCGTCACGGTAGAAGACCCTGTGGAGTACCGTTTGGCTGGGGGGGTTAACCAGGTACAGGTTAACGTCCGGGCTAACCTCACTTTTGCGACCGGCTTGCGCACGGTGCTACGCCAAGACCCGGACATTATCATGGTTGGGGGGGAAATCCGGGACGAAGAGACGGGTGAAATTGCTGTTCGTTCCGCACTTACAGGCCATTTAGTGTTATCAACCTCCATACTAACAGTGCGGTTGCCACCATTACCCGTTTGATGAATATGGGTTTGGAATCTTATATCCTCAGTTCCACTTTAATCGGAGTGGTGGCACAGAGGTTGGTGCGCACCATCTGCAAGGACTGCAAAGAGGAAGTGGAATTGACGGATCGCATTATGATTAGATTCATAGAATCTTTGCAGATGGAGCCACCTGAGGTTGTCTATCGGGGGGGTAAGGGGGGTGCCCTATCTGTAACAACACCGGTTATCGGGGGGGCCGCACAGCGGTGGAAGAGGTACTGGTCTTTAACCGGCGCCTAAGGACAGCGGTAGAACGGGAAGCGGGTGAAGGGGGGGAACTGGAACAGATCGCCTTAGATTCGGGATTGGTAACGCTGCAGAAGGCCGCTATTCACAAACTCACCGCGGGCATCACTACTGTGGAGGAAATAATCCGCACTGTATACAGCATTGACATGGAAGGGGATGTTGAATGAGTTCCGGTGAAGAACTGGTCCAACTACTTGAAATCGCCATAGCGGAAAAGCATCCGATTTGCACTTAACGGCTGGCGTACCCCCCCCAATCCTAAGGATTTTTGGCTCAATTCAGCCAGTGGAAGGTTTCGCGCCGCTCATGCCGGATCGTATTCGGCAGCTGGTGACTCCTATTATGACCCCCCCTCAGCGCCAAGAAGCGCTCACCCGGGACGGTGAGGTTGATTTTTCTTATGGTTTAAGGGGGGGGCTGGGCCGGTTTCGTTGTAATTTATCGCGGCAGCGGGGGGGCTCATTAAGTTTAGCGATGCGGGTGATCAACTCTAATATTTTGCCTTTAGAAGAACTAGGTTTACCCGATATTATTTATGATTTAGCCCAGCTGCGGGATGGCTTGATTTTAGTCACAGGGCCCACCGGCAGCGGTAAATCAACAACGCTTGCTTCCATGATCGATATAATCAATCGAGAGCGCAAAGGCGTGATCATTACGCTGGAAGACCCGATAGAGTTTTTACACCAGCACAAAAACTGCGTTGTCAATCAAAGGGAAGTGGGTACCGATACTAAGACCTTTGCGTCTGGCCTCAGGGCCGCGCTCCGTTCCGACCCGGATGTGATCTTAGTTGGGGAAATGCGCGACTTGGAGACGATCTCCATCGCCCTAACGGCTGCGGAAACCGGTCATTTGGTCTTATCCACTTTACATACAAGGGGGGGGCAGCTAAGACGATTGATCGGGTGATAGACGCTTTCCCCCCCGCAGACAGCCAACAGCAGATTAGGGTGCAGTTAAGTTCTGTTTTGGAGGCGGTAGTCTCACAGCAGCTGTTTACCCGTAAATATGGGGGGGACGGAATGGTCCCGGCAGTGGAAGTCATGCTGGGCACCCCCCCGGCGATCCGCAATATGATTCGCGAAGAGAAGGTGCACCAAATTCCGTCCATGATTGAAACGGGTACGCGTTTTGGCATGCAGTCCATGCAGGCGGCTTTTGAAGATTTGGTGCGCAAAGATCTGGTGGATAGCACCGCTTTGCACCGTGAGTTCTATGTTAATCAAGGAGGTGTCCAGGCGTGAAACGCTTCAGCTATGGCGGCCGTACTCGCGGGGGGGTGAGGCAGTCAAGGGCATTATTGAGGCAGAAAATGAAGCCGCGGCAGCCAACGAATTGCGCGAGAAGGGGGGGTACTTTGTCACTTCGCTGAAAGAGGCCAAAGAACGAACCGTTTTGTTTCAGAGGCCGGTTAGGTTAAAAGCTAAATTCCTAGCCCTATTCTGCCGGCAGTTCGCGATTATGCTGGGCACCGGTTTAACTTTGGTGAAGTCCTTAGAACTGTTGGAGGCGCAAGCGGATGATCCCGGTTTGCCCGCATCTTACAGAGCATTCGCTTAGATGTGGCCAGCGGGACCGCTTTTACTAAGGCTTTGGAAAAGCACCGATCCGTGTTCCCCCCCCATGTCTTCATCCATTTGGTGGAGGCGGGAGAAGTGACCGGGTCACTACCTGAGATTTTAGATCGCTTGGCCATCTATTACGAACGGGAAGATGAGCTGCGCAAAAAAAATCTCGGAAGCCATGATGTATCCCGCCATTATTTCATCGGTCTCGGTAGTGATGGTGCTCATTTACTGTTCGTCGTCTTACCCATGCTGGTGGACAACTTCGCCGGTTTTGGGGTGGAGACGCCCGCCATTACGGTGGCTGTTTTAAACGGGCGCGACTGGATGGTACAGCATTGGTATCTTGTGATCGCGGGCTTGGTCGCTTTTGTGATGGGGCTCAGGTTTTATGTGCGGACCAAACAAGGCCGCTACCTCAGGGATTACCTGCTGCTATCGCTGCCCGTGGTGGGGGAAATGCAGAAGATGGTCATCTTTTCCCGTTTCTGCCGCACGTTAAGCCTACTGTTAAACAGCGGGATCGCCATGATTCCCACCCTAGGTATTTTGGAACGCCTGATGGATAATGTGGTGATTAAAAAAAAGCGGTGCAGGGGGGGCCACGGCCGGGGGGGTGGAGCGGGGGGGCGAGGGCATCAGTGCCCCTTTGGAACAGCATAAAGTTTTCCCGTCCATGCTGGTGCAGATGGTGGCGGTGGGTGAAGAAACGGGTAATCTTGAGACTGTCCTAGTACAGCTCGCGGACTATTATGATCGGGAAGTCAACTTCGCGGTAGCCAGCTTTACCAAAGTTTTAGAACCAATAATCATGCTCGTTTTGGCGGTTGTCGTCTTATTTATCCTAATTTCGGTTTATTTACCCATGATGCAAATGGTGACAGCAATCTAGGGGGGTGGTCAGAGTGGCAAAGAAGGTAGTAGGGCTTGATGTGGACTATTCCGGCATAAAGGGTGCGGAAATGGTGCGCAGGGGCCGCAGCAGAGTTGTGACAGCACTTAAAACGGTGCCTCTGCCGGGCGGAACTGTAGCAGGCGGCAAGCTGGAGGACAGCGAGGCGCTGATCAATGGTTTGAAAAATCTGTTTCGCGCCGAGAACTTTTCTACGAAAAGCGTCAGTTTAGGCATTCGGGGCGATTGGGTAACAGTGAAAACCCACAGGCTACCGAAGATGTCCGGAAGAGAGTTGGAAAAGGCACTAGAATTCGAGGTGCCCGAACTGGTTTCATTTCCGGTGGATTCACCCCGGGACATCTCCTTTGATTATTTCATCAACTCTGAGGCAGATAACGAGTTAGAAATTGTCTTAGTTGCCTGTCCCCGCAAATTTATCTATCCTTACATCCACGCCCTGCGCGCGGTGGGACTTACCTTGGAAGCGATAGATGTGGCCGCTTTAGGCTGGAGCGGTCTTGTGGGTGTTGAAAATCGCACCGCGTTTGCAGAAATCAGCGAAGAGCAGACAACGGTACAGGTTAATTTAAATGGCAAATTTAAAGTATTAAGGGTTGTTCCTGTAGGGGGGGCGCTACATTTTAGAGAAGGTGTGCGGGAGGCGTTTCAGTGCTTGCCGGAACACGCCAAACAGCTTTCGGCCCGCCACGACATCGATTATCTCTTGACGGAGGGGGGGACAGGTAGCAAGAGGGTGATTCGCGCGGTTGTTCAGCAGTTTGTAGGTTCTATTCTGCAGACTCTAGATTTTATCCGGGCTCAAGAAAGGGCAACGACTTTCCGTTCTATTCTAGACGAACTGATTTTAGTTGGCGATTTAGCTGATCTGCCCGGTATAGGGGATATGCTGGCAAAGGAAATAGATTTGCCGGTACGCTCTTTGCAGCAATTAGAAAGCCTGGAGATTGGTTTTGAGCGAAGCGGCCTCAATCGGTTGAGCAGCTTTGGCTCAGCGCTGGCTTTGGGTCTAAGGGGGGGGTTGACTGATGAAGATCAATCTTTTGCCTAAGGAAGAAAGGCCTCTTAAGCAATCAGAAGTCCGTTGGGAGTTCTTGGTGGGATTAATTGGCATTTTAGCTTTAGGCGCTGTGCTCTTGTTTTCCTGGATAGAAATGACTAGACTGGAAGATGCAACCTCCGCTCACCGCGATGCCCTCAGCCGTGAGGCTTCTTTACAAAGGCAAGTGGCACAGGTGCAAGAATTGCGCAGGAACGCGGCTGACCTAAAGGAAAAGCAGCAGTTTTTTTTGAAGCTTTGCTGCCGGAACAGGATGGGTCGCTAGAACACCTGCCTAATTTAACGGGACATGCTGTGCCTAATCTCTGGATTGAATCTTTAGTTTGGCGTGCAGGCAGAGTGGAGCTTGTGGGCTACACGCGGGATGTAACAAGCCTCTCGCGGTACCTAAACTACTTAAACGAACTTAGCGAAGAAAGTGCGCTGCAGACGATTAGAGCCCATGACGAATCGGGATTTTCCGTCTTTCAGCTCGAGGTAAAGGGGTTGGCAGCGATGATCCAGCTTAGCGCGATTAAAGAAAAGATTTCTTGGGCGCTTGTTGTTTCTATTCTTTTTTTTACGTTGCGGCTGCTGTAATTGCCTTAGCGATGCTTGTACCCACCAAGAGCGAAAAAGACAAACTCTTGGCAGAAGTGGAGCGGTTGGAGCGCAACGAAACGAATCTTTTACGGATTATAGAGGAAAGGCCTGTGCTGGAAAATGAGGTGGCTGAGCTGGAAGCGGGTACACAGATTTTACTGGCGCAGATCCCTTCTCAGTATGATTTGCCCGAAGTGTTGGATCTACTGCGGAAAATGGCGGCTAGCAGTAGCTTGAAGTGGAGGATCTCAGCCATGTGCCTGTCCGCAATGTATCGGTAGAGGGTGGTCTTGTTCCGCTCACGCTTGAAGTTAGCGGGCGGGGGACGATTTTTTTCCTTCCTTGCGCAGATCCAGAACCAATTGCCTTCGCTGCAGCTTACAAACGCGGCAGTAGGCTATCTAGGTGATGGACGGTTTTATGCATCGGTCCGCGGTGATCTTCACGTTTTGCTTGTGGATCAGGCCGCTAAATCTCGCTGGCGGGCTGCAGAAAACATCGAATTCGATCAAAAGCTTGTTACAGGCTATGGTTTACCCTTTGAAATTGTGGCCCAGTTTTTCGCCAACCAGGTGAAGGTACTCGGTGTGGTGAACATGGGCAGCCAAGGTAGGGCGCTTGTTGCCAAAGACGGCAGCCAACGTTGGGTTAAGGCGGGAGACCGCATTGGCGAAGCAACGGTTAGCAAGGTTACTTCCAAGGGGATTGTTTTAAATTTGGATGGTGTACTTTTAGACTTGACGATAGGGGGAAGGCAGGATGAAAGTGCGTAGAGGAATGCTCGCGGTTGCTTTAATTTTCATGTTGTTGGCGGCAAGTTTATCTGCGGCCGCTGCTGAGATGGTAAACATGGAGTTTAAGCAGGCGCCGCTGGTGGATGTGTTTCAAATTTTAGGCCAACTTGGGGGGGGCTACAATGTCTTGGTTGATCCATCCGTTACGGGCCAGGTCACTTTCGCCTTGAGCAATTTAACGGTGGAAGAGGCTTTGGATTTGGTCACCAGAACAACCGGTTATCGCTATAAACTAGTTGGCAATACATTGGTGATTGGTAGTGATCAACGCTTAAGAACGGAATTCGGCAAAGAGGATTTTCGCTTTTTTTGAAATCGAACATGTGGAAGTTGAGGCAGCCCAGCGTTTGGTAAGTTTGGTGGCGCCTAGCGTAAAAACCTATGCGGATCATGAACAAAACTTATTGGTGCTCTTCGGCTTAACATCCGATTTAGATGTGGCCAGCAAGATTTTGACCCAATACGATCAAAAGACTTTTTCCGCCCAGCAGCAAACAGTTGAAACGTCAGAGGCGGGAGAGGCCCTAACAACTAATGCTGTGGCAGTTTTCTATGCAGATGGCAAAGAGATGGTTGAGCTTGTTCGGCGGCGTTGGCCCCTGCGTGATTTTGCCTGGGATGAACAAACAGAGCATATTGTGGGCCAGGCTACAGCAGAAGAATGGGCCCAAATTAGGGTCTTTGTGGTAGAAAATGACCTGCCCAACTTCATCCTCAAGGGGGGGCTGCTGAATGCTCAAGGTGAAGCACGTGCTTTGGTGGAGTATAAAGACATCACCACTTTGGTGAAGACAGGCGATGAATTGCATGGCTGGAAAATCAGTGAAATTGGCGCCGATCAGGTCGAATTGGACCTAGACGGACGTAAGCTGATAATCAGGATGGGGAGGTAGGGTGATGACTGCCAGAAGGTTTCTAACGATAATTATGGTAGTGCTTCTCCCCCCCCTAATATTAACTGCCGCTGTATTTAGCGCAGCATTAGATTTATCTTTTTCAGACGCAGAGTATGGGCAAATCTACAAAGTTCTGGGGGGGAAAGTCAAGGACTTAATGTGCTTGTTGATAATTCAATTGAGGGGAAGGGAAGTTTCCAACTCAAAAACGTAACCTTCCAAGAAGCGCTGGATCTAATTACAGAGCATGCGGGCCATAACTACCGGCTGGAAGGAAACACCCTAGTGGTGACAGCGGAAAACAGTCCGTTGCAGCTGGGAAAAACATGCGCTATGTACATATAAACTCTCTTTCTGCTAGCGAGGCTTTAGAGGCGTTAGCTTTAGTGATGCCCCCCCGTTCTGATGTCTATGTTCCGCCTGAGGGAGGCTTGGTTGTTCTCCAAGGCTCAAGCGAAACACTTGATTTGGCAGAAGAATTGCTCATAGCCTTAGATAGCTCTGCCCCCCCTGCTAAAGCAAACTCGACCAGGGATAAGTCCCTTTTGGAGATTTTTCAAGAGCTAAGCACACAAATGGAACTAACTCTTGTTGCGGATCCGTCTTTGGCGGAGAAGAGGCTCTATCTCGATTTGCGGGAAGGAGATCCGGAAGATCTAATCAAACAAATTCAACGTTTAGTTCCGGTGGAAGTTGAAGTGACTGCCCATACGCTTGTTGTGGGAGCACCAACCGTTGACGGTAACGAACGGTTGAAGGTTTACCGTTTGAATTATGTCGATCTAGAGGCAGCCCATGATGCCCTCTCTTTACTCGTCAATCCAGAAAAATCAAAGTGGACAAAGAGCGGGAAAGCGTGGTTGTTAGGGGCACAGATGCACAGTTAGCGGAAGTGGATCTTTTCTTAATTGATTTTGACCAACCAAAAGAGCAGGTTCTTTTGGAAGTCTGGGTGCAAGAGGTCTCAACAGAAGCGATGCGCAAACTAGGGATTGACTGGCAAGGAGCCCCCTCGTTTAAGGGCGGCGATGGCCCTGTCTTCCTGGAACTTGACTTTGATTCTTGGGATTTGATTTTAGCCCTGAAGGCTCTGGAGGATCAGGGGGGGGATGCGAAACTTTTGGCTAATCCCAAGATTGCGACCTTGAGCGGTAAAGAAGCAAGCATTTTTGTAGGTGATCGAGTACCCATTGTGCTTACAGGCGAAGATGGCGGCCATGAGGTTAACTTCTTGGAAGCAGGCATTGATCTTAAAGTTACGCCCAAAATTTCCGATGATCAATATATAACGATTCTCGTTAAGCCGGAAGTCAGTACCTTTATTTGGAAATCAGACACCGATTATCCCCAGATTCGCACCAGGGAAGCGGAGACAAATGTCCGCGTGAAAGATGGACAACCCATTATTATCGGCGGCTTGATCCAGGAGGAAGAGACAGAGTTAATCACCAAGATTCCCTTTTTGGCTGAACTTCCTGTTCTCGGCAAGCTTTTTCAGTGGAAAGAGCTGAAGAAGAACCAAACAGAAATGACGATCTTTATGATTCCCAGAATTGTTAAGGGAGAGCAGGTGGAAGCAGAACAAAGTTTTTTTTCCATCCACCCGGTGACCGCTAGTCCAAAAGAAGATGATATTTACGTGCAAGGTTACTGGGTTGAATATGAAAAGGCACGCTTGTTAGGGGGTGTAAGTGCCGCCAGGGAGAGCTGGGAAGTGGGTTTAGGACTTCTCTACAAAGAAAAACAGCTAGGGTTAACAGGCTATGTGCAGTACGGACTGCCTGCCCTAAATTGCCGTTTACAGTTGGACCTTCAGCGCGAACAGCGCTGGCTGCCCCCCCATCTAAGCCTTGGCATACCTATTCCGTATCAGCAATTCAAATTGGAACCCCCCCATCTCGTTTGGCCGTTGGAAGAACCGGCCCAAGCTAAGCTGGGCATGCGCTTGCAGTATCAGTTTTAGGAATTCTCTGTTTACCAAAACAGTTAATTCATAGATGTGTCAAAACAAAGGAGGAAAAAAAGAGTGTTAAGAAAAATAAGGCAAATGCTTAAATCACAAGAAGGCTTCACCCTTGTAGAACTCATGATCGTTGTCGTCATCTTAGGCATCCTGGCAGGTATCGGTGTGCAGCAGTATGGTCAAGTACAAAAAAAAGAGCTCAAGACAGCGCCCACGCAGCGAACGTAAGGATCATCAAAGGTGCAGCACAGATGTATTTGATGTTCGAAGGGGGGGTTCCGGACATTGAAGAGGGCGGAACCGTGTTGGGCGAGATTATTAACGCTGGATACCTCGAGGAAATGCCTAAGGATCCTTACGGCGGGGATAACAAATATGACGTGAAATTTGAACCAGAGGGTACCGGTGATGAACCAGAGGGTACCGGTGATGAACCAGAGGGTACCGGTGATTCAACATTCTACAAAGTGGTAGTGGTGTATGGCGACGATGAGATTCTGCCCCCCCAAACTCCGTAGAAATTGAAAATGACGGCTCCAAATAATTCTGATAGAATGGATTTACCAAAAACACCACTATCAGGTAATCAAAAGGAGCTGTCACAATGAAAGTATATCAAGAAAAACAAGAGATGGTCAATACCGGCATTGAAATCACCAACTATGAGATTCTCCAAGAAAAGGCCAAGGATGGGCTTTTGAAGCTCTCTATGTCGCTTGGCATTGAAGTCATGCGCATGATGTTTGAAGAAGACGTGACGATGTACGCTGGTCCCAAGGGCAAGCATGGCACAGTCGAGCGTATTGGCTATCGCCACGGATCTGATCAAACAACAGTTGTCATGGGTGGTAAGAAGATTCACGTAGAACGCCCAAGGGTTAGAGCCGCAGATGGTAGCGGAGAATTACCGCTTCCTAGCTTAGGGCAGTTTCAATCAGAAGATCCTCTCAATGATGCCATCATGGCCAAGTTATTAGCTGGCGTAAGCACCAGGAAGTATGCCAGCACCATCGAAGGGGATACCACAGGCGGCGCTGTGTGTACGAGCAAGAGCGAAGTCAGCCGCCGTTTCATCAAGGAAATGGACAAGATGATGGAAGAGTTCCTTACAAGGCCACTTTGCGAGGATTACCCCCCCGTTATTATGATGGACGGTCTGGAACTTGGTAAAATGACTATTTTGGCCGCTATGGGCATCGATCGCGATGGAAGAAAACATATGCTTGGCATCATAGAGGGTGGCTCGGAAAACACCATCGTTGCCAAAGGACTTCTAGATGACTTAGTCGGGCGCGGCTTGGATCCATCCCGGCCAAGGTTGTATGTTCTAGATGGAGGAAAGGCACTCCACAAAGCTGTCACAGATGTATTCGGTAAAGAAGCACTGATACAGCGCTGCCAGGTTCACAAAAAAACGCAATGTTTTATCATACCTACCAAAATCAGAGCAAGCAAATATCTCAATAGACATAACCATGGCCTACAGGGAGTTTGAGTACGCAGAAGCGAAAGACCAGTTGCTGTCAATCGCCAAGGGACTTGAAGACCGTTACCCTAAGGCTACAGCGAGCCTTTTAGAAGGCCTTGAGGAGACTTTGACGGTACATCGACTTAAAGTACCTGGTCTTCTTCGAGAAACCTTATGCAGCACAAACCCAATGGAATCAGCTAACTCCGCTTGCCGAGGCATCATTCGCAGAGTGTCCAATTTCAAAGATGGTGAAATGGCCTTGCGCCATGCAGCGGCTGGTTTCATGGGGGGGCTGAACAAGGATTTCACCGGGTAAGAGGCTACAAGCACATGGGAGTGCTACTGGCAATGCTTGAGATCCAAAGCGATGATCAGGCGGTAATCAAAACAGCATGATTCATAGCTATCGGGAGTTATTTGGAGCAATACTGCGAATTGCAAATTCCACGGAGCTAGGGACACTATC
>JMBV01000102.1_pt1 | contig 32112 bp, 45 predicted proteins | sample 616531 | NCBI WGS metagenome assembly JMBV01 (sample SAMN02727904, study PRJNA239997) | anaerobic digester metagenome | biome: anaerobic digester; isolation source: mesophilic anaerobic digester inoculated with municipal waste water sludge... | place: Germany: Bielefeld University, CeBiTec ...
TTTTTCTTCTTTCCACTTCTTTTTTTTGCATAAAAAAAAGTTGATTACATTCGTTAATGAGTTCATCAAGTTGTCATTATTTGGCATATAATTACTGTATGAGCAAGTCAAGTCAAACAATCCAGGAAACAATTGAAAACTACTTGGACGTTGTATCGCTTTCCCGAAGTGATAATACAGCCCGTACTTACAAGAATGCGATGACCATGTTTAGCGAAGTTTTGGAAATTAATAAACTTGAACCTTCCAAAGAGACTTTAGACAAACTTAAAGAAGATGCTATTGTCTGGATGGCAAATGCGCTTAAGGACTTTTCACCCGCTACAGAGCAAGTCTATTTAACGGCAACTGTTGGTCTTTATGAGTATATTGCCGGTGAAAATTTAGCCAACATCAATTTGCTACGTGTAAGACTGCATATCAAACAGCGTTCCAGACGCCCAGGCATTCGCTTACCGCAATTTCCAAAGAATGACATTGAGAGAATTCTTATCTATGCGCAAGACCTGCATAATGCGGCACATAAAGATGACAATGCGCGTTTGATAGCTTATCGGGACCGTGCGTTTCTCATTACACTTGCCGATACGGGTCTGCGTGTTCACGAAGCTTGCAACTTGCGACGTGGTGATATTGATTGGCTGGAAAGCCGTGCAATCATCATTGGCAAAGGTAATAAAGAAGCGGTAACAAGATTTTCTAAACGTGCTTTACAAGCCTGTAAAGATTACCTAAGCCAACGCGCAGTTTTGGATGGTAACAGTGGCAGACCTTTAGCATCCTTACCTTTGTTTGCCAGACATGATCGTGGCGCCGGTAAAAAAAGTAAAACCGATATCAACAACCACGGGTCGTGAAATTGTAAATCAGGCTGTTTTCAATGCAATTGGCCCTGAAGCAGTTGGAACAATCACCCCCACACAGTTTCAGACACTATTTTGTGACGACTATTCTTATTAGTTCAGGAAATTTAAAACTCGCCCAGGAACTTGCCCGACATACGAACATTGCGGTAACACAGCGCTATTCTCATCTTAATGATGATGAACTTGATCAAAAATATCAAGAAATATTCGATTAATGCTATCAAGGTGGTATCATTAACCGTCGGTAAAACCAAATAAATCGAGGAAATGTATGTCTGAATTTCGGATTAAATCCCATCCTATTATTGAAACAACTGAAGATGCCAACATTCTCTTCTTTTGGCAATCAAAACCATTTTACGCCAGACCCAATGAAATGCTTTCATCCGCTTTGATGGCTAATGGCGTGAGTGTGTTCAGTCATCATCCGGTTGATGGCTCTCCACAGGGTATCTTTTGTGCCAACGGACAATGTTCGCAATGTATGGTGATAGCGGATGGTATTCCCGTAAAATCTTGTATGACTCCCGTAAAAGCTGGTATGTGTGTAGAACCGGCTGAAGGATTGCCTACCCTACCCCCCCAGGTATCTGAAAATTATAGCTTTGTTGACCCTAATATCCCTGTTACTAAATCCGATGTTCTTATCATAGGTGCTGGCCCTGCAGGACTATCAGCTGCTATTGAACTTGGTAAACTTGGCGTAGATTGTCTATTAATTGATGATAAAGATCGCTTGGGTGGTAAGTTGGTACTTCAGACTCATCGTTTTTTTGGGTCTACTGAAGCCGTTTTTGCTGGCAGTCGCGGTACAGAGATCGCCAAAAAGCTTGAATCAAGCGTTCGTGCTTTGCCTTCTGTAAAAATTTGGACGCGCACTACCGCAGTTGGTGTGTTTTCTGACAAAGTTGTTGGTGTTTTTCGCGATGATCAAAAATATGAATTAGTAAAGCCAAAGGTTTTGCTTGTAGCTACAGGCGCGCGCGAAAAAAAAGTCTTGCTTTCCCCGGTAACACATTGCCAGGGATTTATGGTGCCGGAGCGTTTCAAACACTGGTCAATCGCGATTTAGTCAAACCATGTAAGAACTTGTTTGTAATCGGAGGCGGTAACGTTGGACTTATTGCTGCTTACCATGCCATACAAGCCGGAATTCATGTTGCTGGCTTGGTTGAAGCCGCACCACAATGTGGTGGATATAAAGTTCACATGGATAAACTGGTTCGGACTGGGGGTGCCTATTTATACTTCACACACAGTATTGAAAGCCATCGGTGATGAACACGTTGAACAGGTTATCATCGCTCAAGTTGATAAAAACTTCCAACCCATCAAAGGAACCGAAAACTATATGATTGTGATACGGTTCTCATCGCTGTTGGTCTTGACCCAGTCAACGAATTTTTTTCGAAGAGCCAAACAACTTGGTTTTAACGTTCATGCCGCCGGTGATGCCAAATCGATTGCCGAAGCCAGTGCTGCGATATTCTCCGGGAAAATTGCTGGTGTTAATATCGCCAGAGAGCTTGGTTATGAAACTGACGCAGATACACAAGCCTGGCAAAGTCTTGAAGATGTCCTGAGTTCACGACCAGGAAATATCGAAAAGACTAAAGTTGATTTTCCACATGAAGGGATGTATCCAGTCATGCACTGCACGCAGGAAATCCCTTGCAACCCTTGTTCAACTGTATGCCCTAAACAACTAATAAAGGTCGATAAATCTGACCTGCGCCACCTTCCCTATTATGCTTCATCTTCAACCGACCAGTGCATTAATTGCGGACGCTGTGTGGCTGTTTGTCCTGGATTGGCTGTCAGTATCGTCGACTTTCGAAAGCAGAATGGTAAAGCTTTGGTAAGTCTTCCATTCGAACAAGATCCGGAAATGATTGCCGTTGGGAATATGATTGAAGTCACAAACACGGATGGAAGTAGCCTTGGAAATTACCCCATAACCGAAATTCGTAAAATTGCCGGCTTTAGGGATGGCACACGTGTTGTGACTATCGAAACGCCAGCAGAGATTGCAACCGAAGCAGCAGGTTTTCGAATCATTAAGCGTGATGAGCCTAAACCATTTTTGTCTGAAATGGAATTAGAGGAAATTCTGGATGATGACGCTTTCATTTGTAGATGTGAACGTGTTACTGCTGGAGAAATCCGCAAATTGATACGCGAAGGTGTGCGGGATATCAACCAAATCAAAGCCAAAACTAAAGCCAGCATGGGAGCCTGTGGCGGTAAAACATGCCTAAATATGATTAAACGCCTTTTCCAAAGCGAAGGTATCAGCCTGGATGAAGTAATCGAAACCCCCCCGATACGCCCAGTTTTTGTTGAAGTTCCCCCTTCACATCTTAGGCAACATAAAAGCAGATAAGGAAGAAACACATGACTAATACACAAAATTTTGACGTCATCATCGCTGGAGCTGGTTCGGTAGGTGTCCCAAGTGCTTATTATTTGGCAGATGCAGGATTTAGTGTATTGGTCATTGATCCACTTGCCAGCAATGGTCAGGGTTCAAACAAACACGCTATTGGTGGCGTAAGGGCAACCCATACAAATTTAGCGAAAATAAAAATAAGTCGTAAATCCATCGAGATTCTTTCAAATTGGGAATCTGAACATGGAGAAGATATTGAGTGGCATTCTGGTGGCTATAGTTTTGTCGCTTATGATGAACCAACAAAACAAGATTTGCTTGATATTGTACATTTTCAGCAATCACTAAATCTCAACATTCAGTGGTTAGAACGTGATGACATGATTGCCTTGGTGCCGGACATCAACCCAGATGGTCTGATTGGAGGTACGATAGCACCTGAAGATGGCCACGCATCGCCTTTGAAAGTAAATTATTCTTATCACCGCTTGGCCGTTCAAGCTGGCGCGAAATTTCATTTCAAAGAAAAAGTCACTGGCATTATTCAAAATGGTGGACGTGTTGAAGGTGTCATAACTGATAAGGCAAAATATAGCTGTTCCTACTTTATTGATGCTGCCGGTTCATGGTCAGCTGAAATATCAAAACTCATTGGCATAGATTTAAAAGTTAAACCAGATGCCCATCAAGGTGGCATTACCGAAGCAGTCGCACCGATGTTTGATCCGATGATTATCGACTTGCGCCCCCCCAGACCTGGTTCGAGTAACTTCTATTTTTACCAGCATCCGTCCGGGAAGATTGTTTTTTTTGCGTTACACCTGAACCATCTATCTACGGTCATTATGATGATGACACGAGTGACTTTTTACCTTATGCCGCACAACGTCTTATTGAGACCATGCCACGTTTAGCGAACATCCGCGTTAGAAGAACCTGGCGTGGAACCTATCCCATGACACCCGATGGAAATCCTATTTTTGGCGAGTATCCTGGTTTGAAAGGATTTATCCACGCCACAGGCACCTGTGGACAAGGTTTTATGTTAGGTCCGGGAATGGGATGGTATATAAAGAAACTCATTACAAATACGCTTTCGGATAATGAACGTGCAAGTATGGAATCCCTACGTCTGGACCGTGATTATTCTGAATCAGAAAACTTATGTAGTATGTAATTTGTAGTATATTATTGATGAAATGTTACTTGAACAGCTTTTAGCGAAAGCACCAACAACATATACACCCGCTGACATTGCATCGATTACAGAAGCCTATTACTTCGCTGAAAAAGCACATGCAGGCCAAACACGTGCAAATGGGCAACCCTACCTGACACATTGTGTTGGCACAGCCACTATATTGATGGAAATGGAATTTCCACCCAACATGGTCGTTGCTGGCCTGCTACATGATGTGCTTATCGACACTGACACTAAAGCGGATGTATTACACGACAAATTTGGAGAATCCGTTTGTCGTTTCGTTGAGGGTGTTACAAAATTACCGCCCTGCCCCCCCAGCTTGCCCGAGCTGACCAGCACAATGATGACTCTTTACTTTTGAAGCGCAACCTACGGTTTCCAAATCAAAATTTACTGAAAACCTTTCAGAATTCCTGCGCAAAATGCTTTTGGCAATAGGTGATGATATTCGTGTGATTATCATCAAGTTGGCTGATCGATTGCATAATATGCGAACGCTTAATGCCCTGCCTCCAGCACATCAAAAGAAAATTGCCCAAGATACACTTGACGTATATGCCCCCACTCGCCAATCGTCTCGGTATTTGGCAAATGAAGTGGGAGCTTGAAGATCTTGGCTTTAGATATACCGACCCAGAAAAATACCGTGAAATTGCTGAACATATCACAGCAAAAGGTGACGCGCGACAAGCGGAAATTGATGAGATAATTAACTCATTTGAATGTTTACTAAGTAAAGCAGACATTAAATCTAAAATTTCCGGTCGTCCCAAACATATTTATTCAATTTACATGAAAATGCGTAATAAGGATAAAAGCTTTGATGCTATCCGTGATTTACGCGCAATTAGAATTATTGTCGACAATATTGAAACCTGTTATCGAGTTTTGGGCCTTGTACACATGAATTATCAACCCATTCCCGGCGAATTTGATGATTACATCGCTGCAAAAAGGATAATAATTATCAATCGCTGCATACTGCGGTTATATATAAAGATGGCAAACCCTTAGAAATACAAATACGCACATGGGAAATGCATAAAAACGCAGAATTCGGCGTTGCAGCCCATTGGCGTTACAAAGAAAAAGATGCCCAGGTTTCAAGCAATTACGAGGCTAAACTAAATGCTATGCGCAATTTACTTGCGTGGAGCCAGGAATTTGAAGAGAGTCATGAACTAGATGAGCAATTCCGAACTGATACATTCCATGACCGGATTTATGCTCTTACCCCCCTGGGAGATGTAATTGAATTATCAGCAGGTTCTACGCCAATTGATTTTGCCTATCAGGTTCATACGGATGTAGGCCATAGATGTCGGGGGGGAGCAAAAGTAAACAACAAACTTGTGCCCCTCAATTACACCTTAAAAACGGGTGACCAGGTTGAGATTTTAACTGCGAATCGTGGTGGGCCTAGTCGAGACTGGTTAAACCCTAGTCTTGGTCTCGTTAATTCAACCCGGTCACGCGCAAAAATACGCCAATGGTTCAAGCAACAAGATCGTGATCAAAACTTATCTCATGGCAAATTACTTATTGATAAAGAATTCAAGAGGCTTGGTGTTGATGATATCGATGTAAGCGAACTGGCTACACAATTCAATTTTAAAAATATCGATGATTTTTATGTAGCTGTTGGTTGTGACGACATTCCTATCACACGTGTTGTTGGCAGAATCGGTGAATTAAGACAAGCGAAACTTGGCGAACAAGAACTTTTAGTTGAGCAAGCCAAACATGACGAAACGGATGATGTCGTTCAAATCATGGGACTTTCAGGTATGCTCACTCAAATGGCGCGCTGCTGTAATCCTATGCCTGGTGATTCTATTATCGGATATATTACAAGAGGACGTGGTGCCACAATTCATCGGTCCAATTGCCCAAATGTTCTACGTGTAAAAGACCCTGAAAGACTCATAAATGTAGAATGGGGGGGAACGGTTCAAAAGACCTATCCTGTTCCAATACAAGTAAACGCTTACGACAGACAGGGATTGATATCTGATATTTCAGGTGTTTTATCTGGAGAAACTGCAAGATTAATCAACTTTTCAATGACTTCGCGTCACCACATTGTAAAAGTAAATATGGTATTGGAAGTACCTGATATCACCGCGCTAAGCCGTATTTTAGCCAGACTTGAAAATCTTCCAAACGTAATCGAAGCTATTCGCGTTTCACCGGGTTAAGTCAAATGACTTTACGGTTTATGTAAGCTAGTGTAAAATGCACTGGTTTTAAAATATATATATCTTTGGAGAACATACTATATGGCACCACGAGTTAGATGTCACTACAACGATTGTGAGTTTCTGGATGAACGCTATTGTAGCGCTGCAGCAATAGAAATAAATCCAGACAACGGATGTTTAACCTATCGTCCTACTGAAGATATTTCTACTGTTGCCGGATGGGATGATGATGAAAGCTTAGATGATTGGGAAGAAATAACTGATGAAGATGATGATGACCTTTGGGTTAGTCTAGACGACGAAGAAGATGAAGATTTGGACGAAGACTATTAAAACTAACTACGCGGTATAATGAAGGGTTGAACATAGCAAACTTTAAAATTAGAAATCTGGAGAAAGTTATGAACCAATTTTATAAACCGATGGTTGGACTTAATGTCTATCTTGAACCTTATTTTCGTTCAGAAATAATAGAAAAGGTTTATGCGAATATACCAGAACTTTCTGACGAGATTCGTCGTGATTTAATCAGGCTCACTAAAGATGAATTAAAAGTCCCTGGTTTCAGAAACCCAATGTTGGCACCATTGGCATTACGCATTAGGGCTGCTGAGAAAAAGTTTGAAAAGGATTCTAATTTTGTAAAACAAATTTTAGCTTCCTGGTCAGATTTGCATCGATATTTACTTAATGACAGCTTAGAATCTTTGAAAACACTAGGTTTCAACATCCTGGACACTGCAACTGAGTACCCGGATCCTGAAAATGCTTTTTATATTGGCTGGCCTGAAGGAATAAACTATAAAACAATTCATGAGGAACTTTCTAAAAATCCTGATAACAAACTGACAAGTGATGAAAATTCGCTTTTGTGCATTTGGCTTACTGGATACTTACCTTAATTGTGATAAACAAGGAGATTATGGAACACGAAACTGTCTTTAACACTACTATTGATCCAAGCGTGCTTTACACCATTGTTCGGCTGACGACATTGGCAACTCCAGGCGTTGACAGAATGTCATCAATTTCGTTTGGCGCTAACAAAGTCGCCCAGGAAAATCAAGGACTAAAGATTGAAATTAATGATTCAAAGCTCTTTATTGACCTTTACATTGTTACTGAATTAGAAGAAAATGTTCGACTTGTTTCCGAAACTGTTCAAACCAATGTATCGCGAGCCATTTATGATATGGTTGGCATGGAAGTTGCTAATATAAATGTGCATATTACTGATGTTGAACTAATGAAAGCTGTTTAATATGAAATCTAGAACCAAGGCGCGTTTTGTTGCCTTGCAATCCCTATACGAATTAGATCTCACCGATCACTTATTAGGAGATGTCCTTACGCAAAGATCTGAGGACTTCTCCTTAACACCTAATGAATATGATTTCGCACTAAAATTAGCAACGGGCGTAATGGAAAATAGTGTAAAGCTCGATATGTTACTGTCGGAACACGCACCAGAATGGCCTCTTGAGCAAGTAGCGGTCATTGACCGTAACATTTTGCGAATCGCGCTGTGGGAACTGGCTTTTATCGTAAAACACCGCTTAAAGTAGGCATTAATGAAGCAGTTGAACTTGCCAAATTATTCGGCACTGATAGTTCGCCAAGATTTATCAACGGAGTTTTAGGAAGCCTTGCAGAAAATATGAATAAAATAATTCTTTCTGTTGGAAACTAAACGATATGAATATACGTATTGGTAAAAAGCTTGCAATTATTTATTCTTGTTATTAATCACACTATCGCTTGTAGCCTGTGGCGTGGTAATCCAACGCCATGATCAGGTTCATGTTATAAGAGCTGGCACAATACCATCAAAAGTCAAGATACCAAATCAGGTTAATGTGACATTTTCTGTTGAATCACCACCTGTTGATTTGGACAATATACAACTTGCATTGGATATACTTGACGACCTTAGTTCATATTCCGATAATATCAGACGTTATCCGATGCAAAACATGGGCGATAACCATTATGAAGTTAACATCCTGCTAGATGAAGGGTTTGATATCCGCTATCGCTATACCATGATTGAGCCAGCTGAAGTACCCGAAACGAATGTTTTTGGACAACTCGTTGATATGCGCATGGCAATCGCCCAACAAGATTTAAACATTCATGACACTATTCTTAATTGGACTTTGGAACCAAATAATATGCCATTCGGTACCATTTCTGGTACGTTCCTTGATAGCTCAACTCAAATGGGTATCCCTGACATGATGATAACTGTAGCCGGCATGCAAACTTTTACAGATATGTCAGGTATTTTTAAACTCTATAAAATTCCAGAGGGAACATATAATCTTGTCGCATATTCCGTTGATGGCAGATATCCTGTTTTGCAACAAGAAGTAACCATTGTGCAACAACAAACCACAAAAATTAATCTCCAATTTGAAGCATTGCCAGCCGTTAAACTTCAATTTCAAGTAACACCTCCAATTGAAACGGTAGGTGTACCAATCCGACTAAATGCTAATTTACTTGGCTTTGGTGCACATTATGAAAATAACTTTACTCAAACCGGCAGTATCGCATCTCTCATGCCGCTTTTGCACCAGGAAGCTGATGATGCGTACTTTATCGAGTTTGAATTATATGCCGGCACCCCCCCATTTAGATATCGTTACACTATCGGTGATGGGTACATAAACGCAGAAAGATCTGGTGATGGGCTGCTGGTAACACGTCAATTTATTGTTCCCAAAACATCTGTGACTATAGAGGATGAAATTAACACCTGGCGTGCAGATGACAAAACACCGATAACAATAAATATTGATGCGCCTATTAATACACCCACAATTGAAGATGTTTCTATTCAGATAAATCGTAAAGGTTGGAATCAATCCATTCCCATGTGGCATTTATCTGACAACAAATGGATATTCATTTTATTTAGCAATGGACACGATGATACATATGAGCTACGCTTCTGTCGTAGCGAACAATGTGAACTCTCATTTGATCCCGCCAGTTTTGAGCAACCAATAAATATTTCATTCTCTGAAGCCACTGATATACATCACCAAATTGATAGCTGGCACAACTGGAATGAAAAAGGCGTGACGACATTACAAGATACTGAGAGTGTCTTTCAATCAACTTTATCAGGCATTGAACTTATCAAAGAATATAAACCAAGCGACCTGGTTATATATAAAAGTAATCTTCCTGAATTAAGAAAAAGTGGTATCAACTGGCTCATTTTGCGACCATGTTGGGATGTTCAATTAATTGACGACTTGCCTGTTTTTGTTCCGTCTGGAAACAATTTTATGTTTTATCATGAATTGTCAAGTATTGTAACAAGCGCAAAAGAAACAGGTATGCTGGTATCAGTCTATCCAGCACTTAACTTCCCTGCCGACGCTTCGGCTTGGTGGGAAACAGCTGTTCGCAGTAACAAATGGTGGCAGCACTGGTACCAGGAATACGCACATTTTCTTGAAAACTTTGCCATTTTCGCCGAACAAAATAAACTGTCTCACATTATTGTTGGGGGGGAAGATTCCATACGATTTACTTTACCAGAAGGTATTTATTCTGAAGAAGACAAACTGGGAACACCAGATCATGCAAATGACACCTGGCAAAGTATGCTTGAGCAAATAAAGCAATCCTTTCCAGGCAAAATTCTATGGTCCAACACAATGAACAATATTCCGGAATATGACTTTTAGAATTAGTAGATGGTTACTATATTCTTGCTAATTATTCTGATTCAACTTATGACGAACAAAGTTTTTCTCAATCCGTTCAGGAAAATATACTTCCATTGCAATCAAACCAACAAAAAGAAGTTTATATTGCTTTGAACATTCCTGCTATTACTTTGGATGCCATGGGGGGGTATACTGACCACATGAATCCATTAGTATCGACAATCAACAATGATTTAACAGATTTTATTGATTTGGAGAACCAGGCTAACTTGTATCAGGATTTCGCTTGTGCGACAAACACTTTTGAATGGATAAAGGGGGATCAGTTCGCGTGGTTTTAATCTTGGTCTGCACCTAACTGATTTCTCTTCATCAATATTTGGAAAACCAGCAATGGAAACATTTCTAAATTGCGTTAATAATTCACAATAGGAGAACATATACTAAATGACCAAACAATCAATCATTGCTCAAGAAATGGAACGCATGGGATTAGGAGAAGTTCAAGAATATTACTATAATCTCGACCGTTCCGAAACAATTACCCATGGAATTTTGAATGGCGAAGGTGAACTTTCTCACGAAGGCGCTTTCGTTGTTAACAGTTCCCCCCCATTTACCGGTCGTTCACCTAACGACAAATACCTTGTACAAAGCGATGATCCTGACCTTTGGTTTGCTACCGGAACCGAGCCAATTGATGAAGCCAAGTACAAAGTACTAAAAGCCAAAATGTTGGCAAAAATGAACACCCAACGTTTATACATCCGTGATGTCTTAGCCGGAGCGGATCCCGCACATGCAATGCGAATCCGCATTATAGCAGACAATGCTGCTGCAAGTCTTGCAGCTTCAAATATGTTTATTCCCTATGAAGGCAACGAACCACATAATGACCCGGATTTAACAATGTTCGTTTCAAACGATTTTGCCGCTGACCCTGAAGCAGATGGATTACGTTCTCCGGCAATGGTTGTTTTGAATTTTGAAGATAAAACCGTGCTTGTTGGTCTCACCCGTTATGCCGGTGAAATCAAAAAGTCAGTCTTTACCTTCATGAACTATGTTTTGCCTAAACGCGATATTCTTTCCTTACACTGTTCGGCTAATAAGTCTAAAGAAGGTGATGTCGCTTTATTCTTTGGTTTGAGCGGTACTGGCAAAACGACATTGTCTTCTGACCAGGAACGCGCGCTGATTGGTGACGATGAACACGGTTGGAGTGATGAAGGCATTTTCAACTTTGAAGGCGGCTGTTACGCCAAGACTATACGCATTAACCCAAAATATGAACCGCTTGTATGGGAAGCTATCAACCGTTTTGGTGCAATGCTTGAAAATGTTCCGTTGGATGAACACCATCGTCCTGACTTCAACTCTAATGAAATTACCGAAAACACCCGTGCCAGTTATCCCTTGTATTTTATTTCCAACTATGAACCAACTGGCAGAGGCGGACATCCAAATCACATCTTCTTCCTTACAGCAGATGCTTTTGGTGTTATGCCTCCACTTGCGCGCTTGAGCAATGAACAGGCGATGTACTACTTCCTTAGTGGTTATACTTCTAAACTAGCTGGTACTGAACGTGGACTGGGTGACAAACCCCAGGCAACATTCTCAACATGTTTCGGTGCGCCATTCTTGCCACTTAAACCTTCAATATATGCTGAATTATTGTCCAAACGGCTCGAAAAGCATGGCACAAAAGTTTGGCTTTTGAATACCGGTTGGGCTGGTGGTGGCTTTGGTGTTGGTGAACGTATTGCCTTGCCATTGACCCGTGCGATGATTGACGCCGTTTTAAGTGGATCACTGGATGATGTTGAAACCCATACACACCCCCCCATCTTTAACATTGAGATTCCAAATGCTGTTGAAGGTGTACCGGATGAAGTTTTGAATCCTGAAAAATCCTGGACAGACTTTGATGCTTATAAAATTGAAGCGAATGGCTTGGCAGAAAAATTTATTAAGAACTTTGCCCAGTATGAAGATTCAGTATCAGAAAAAGTAACACTTTCTGGTCCTAAAATTTTGAAAGATTAATTGAAAATATTTGAAAAGGACAAAACATGGACAGATTCGTAATTAATGGTGGTATTCCACTTTCCGGCGTGATGATTCCGCAAGGCAATAAAAATGCGGCTCTGCCCTTAATGTCTGCGACGCTTCTAAGCGAAGAACCGGTCATTCTGCACAATATGCCTGAAATTCTCGATGTTCAAACGATGCGCCAACTTTTGCAGAGTCTTGGTGTTAGTATTCGGCAAATTGGTAATTCAAGTTCCTGGGAGTTTCATGCTAAGAACATTCGACCAGCAGACCTAGACCCGGAACTATGCCGTAAAATACGTGCGTCTATCTTATTAGCTGGACCAATGACCGCCCGCTATGGTGCGCTGGAACTACCACCACCTGGTGGTGATGTTATTGGGCGGCGTCGTGTTGATACACATATATTGGCACTTGAAAAACTTGGCGCTTCTTTCGATATCGACCGGGGTATGTTCAAGTTTAGTGCTAATAAATTACAAGGTACCGAAATTCTTTTGGATGAAGCCAGTGTAACCGCGACTGAAAACACCATCATGGCAGCTTCCCTGGCAAAAGGTCAAACTATCATTCGCAATGCGGCATCCGAACCCCCCCACATTCAAGAGTTATGCCATCTGCTTAATAACATGGGTGCAAACATCGAGAATATTGGATCAAACACCCTTCTCATTCAAGGCGTTGACAAACTTCATGGCGGTGAATTTACAATCGGGCCAGATTATCTTGAAGTTATCAGCTTTGTTGGCGCGGCAGTAGTTACCCGTGGAAGTATTCACATCAAGAATGCTGGTGTAGAACACCTTGGCATGATTCGACTGGTTCTAAAGCGCCTAGGTGTTGATATGCGTTTTGAAGGCGATGATTTAATCGTAGATGCTAATCAACGACTGGAAATCGAACCGGATTTAGGAAATGCTATCCCAGAGATTAGCGTTATGCCCTGGCCCAGCTTCCCTACTGACCTGATGAGTATCGCTATTGTCATCGCAACGCAAAGTAAAGGTACGGTACTCTTCCATGACTGGATGTACCCAAGCAGGATGTTCTTTACGGATAAGCTTGTTTCAATGGGCGCTCAAATCGTCCTTTGTGACCCACATCGTTGTATCGTCAATGGACCTACACCATTGACTGGCGAAACTTTGGATAGCCCTGATATTCGTGCTGGTACAGCACTTGTACTCGCCGCCCTATCAGCTGAAGGCACTTCTGTTATTCGAAATGTAGCTCAAATTGACCGTGGATATTCTCAGATTGAAGTGAAGCTACGCGCAATTGGCGCGGATATTCAACGCATTTCAGACAACGATTAGATATTTTCTTGGAACCAAAAACAATAAAGGCACCCGTTTCATAAGGGTGCCTTCTTGCATATTTTGGTGTTATTTATGATTTAGGCTTTGCCAGTAGCAACTTCAAGAAAGTTTTTAATTGTATCTCTTAACATAGGTTCCGGCAATACACCTACCTGACGATGAACAATCTTTCCATCTTTCATCATCAGCATGGTCGGAATACCTTGCACACCATATTTACTTGCCCATTCCTGGTGTTCATCGGTATTTACTTTAGCGATGATTAGTTTCCAGCAAATTCTTTCGCCATTTTATCTAGTATAGGACGCAACATTTTACAAGGCCCACACCAGGGTGCCCAAAAATCAACGATAACGGGCAATTCGTTCTGCAATACAGTTTTTTCAAATGCAGCATCAGTAACATTTATTGGTTCGTTAGTCATATTTCTTCCTCCAGATTATGACAAAAGTATACAGAAAAAAAATTGAATTGCAAATAAGAGCTTATTCAAAACCTTCTATCTAATAAAAGACAATAGTTTAGGTATAAAGATAATGCACCCGATACAGAATGCCAGGATAGCAGCAATCAAAACAAATGCGGCAGAAAGATCTTTTGCTTTTTTTGGCTAAAGGATGGATTTCTGGACAAATGATATCAACAATTGTTTCCAGGGCTGTATTTATCAATTCTGCAATCCAAACCAAGGCAATCGCAATAAGAACAGCAATCCATTCCATTTGACTAAGTTTAAAAATAAAACTCACTGAAATAACCAAAACAGTAATTATTGCATGAATCATGACATTCTTTTCTGTTCTTATGGCATATAAAAGCCCTTCAAATGCGTTCTTGAATGATTTGTTGCGCCCTTTGATATAGTTTTGAACTTCTTTTTCAGTTTTGTTCAGTGTCATAAATTAATTTTACTTTACCTGGACAGAAAATGCGATAAAATAGAGCTTACGCGGGTGTTGCCAAGCGGTAAGGCATTAGCTTCCCAAGCTAACATTCGTGGGTTCGAATCCCATCACCCGCTTTAAAAAAACAACTCTGGCAATTATCTCCTGCCAGAGTTGTTCTTTTAATGATTTTATTTATACAATGTCAATCGTATAAACTCGATGGTTCTTGTAAGGTTTTACACCAAGATTCAATAAATCTTTGCGCATTTGCACTGCTGTTTCAGCGACCTGCGAAAGTTCACCATTCACTAAATACGGATGTTTTTGTGTCGCATCCAACAACGTGCTAAACAACAAGGCATTGCCACCCATGCCCTGGTATTCCGGCAGAATAGCAATTCCATTGTAACAGACCCAATCAGTTTTCTTTAATTCACGTAACAATCGAATAATTTCGATAGGCCCCCATCTTGCCTTTGCCCTTTTGCATGGCACGCGAAATATCTGGGAATGGCAACACAAATCCTACCAGGTCGTCATTTTCATTCAAAATCACCTGAACCATTGTTGGAATAACAACCAGCAAGGCATTATTCAGAACATATTCTAATTCGTTGTCCGTCAGAGGATAATATTCCCAGTTTTGAACGAAAGCGTTGTTATAGGCATCTTTTATCCGTGTTTTCCACTGCGTAATCTCGCGTTTGTTCTTGAAGCTTTTTACTTTTAATCTTCCGCGCTTTTTAACAATTTCAACAGCTTTTTTTAACCTTCTCAGGTAAGACATACTCTTGCGGTCTTACAAAGCTGCTTACAAAGTCAACTTCCTTACTAAAACCATAGTTTTCAACTAAGTCTTTGTAATATAAGAAGTTGTAGTTCATCATGTTCATCATTTGGCGATGTTCATTTCCTTCAATTTGGATTCCATAGCCATCTAATGGACCGTAGCCTTTTGGGCCAACCATTTTATCTAAGCCACGCGATTTCGCCCATGCAATAGCAGTGTCAAAAGGGCGTTGGCAACTTCCTGGTCGTTAATACATTCGAAAAGGTAAAAAGAAGCTTGTTTTGAATTGTGGGTGTCATTAAAGCGTTTGTTTTCAAGAGCGGCAATACGTCCAACAACTTGTCCATCTCGCTTGGCTAACCACTGGTCTGATTCAGAATGTTCATACCAGGGATGCTTTTCTTTATTGAGTTGCATATAAACATCGGCTTTGAATGGTGGAACAAATTGTGGAACATCTTTGTATAAAGTGTATTGAAATTCGACAAATTCTTTCTTTGTCTTTTTATCAGATACTGGAATAATTTCTAGCATTATGTATACTCCCTTCAAAATGTTATAACTTTTTTTTATACCTGTTACGGTATATTAATAAATATAACCCATCTTGTTGATAAAAGATACCAAATAAATACAATATATCGATTTCACATTCCGATGGATAAGATGTAAATTACTTGCGATGAAGCGATCGTTGTACTATAATGGCGTCGTTTTATTCAGGAAGAAAGAGGACTATATGATTGATGTAAACGATTTAAGAAAAGGTGTTACTTTTATCCAGGACAATAACCTTTACCGTGTTTTGGAATATTCACACAACAAACCAGGCCGTGGTTCGGCTACTATTCGCATCAAGGCACGTGATCTGCGCAAAGGAACCACTCTCGAAATGACCTTCATCTCTGGTGACCGTGTTCAATCCGTGCGCTTGGATTACCACCGTGTTGAGTATCTCTACCGCGATGATAACTTCTTCCATTTTATGGATATGGAAACGTTTGAACAGCCTGCTATTCCCAAAGATTTGGTTGAGGATATTGAAGGTTATTTGAAAGAGAACATGGAAGCCAAGCTAACCTTCTACGGTGAAGAACCTTTAGATATTGAATTACCCACAAGTGTTGATTTACTTGTTACAACCGCAGAAATGGCTGCGCGTGGCAATACCGCTACTGGATTGACCAAACAGGTTGAAGTGGAAACTGGACTTAAGGTACAAGTTCCCGCTTTCGTTACCGAAGGAGATACCATTCGCATCGACACACGTACTGGTGAATACGTAACACGTGTTTAATTTGCGCTTGAAACTCTTTTTAACAAAACAAAAAGTATGAAAACACCTTTCGGACAAGAATGCCGCTTTTTCTATGGTGATTATTATCGGGGGGGTCGAAATTTTGAAGAATGTCGGGGTTTAATCAACCCGAACGACAAAGCAGAATGGACATCTTTACTGTGCGAAACCTGCCCCCCCGTTCCTAACATACAGCGGAATAACAATTGCCCTAATCTTGTTTTGACTACTTTTATAAGTAAATCTTGGTTTAAAAAAACGTATCAAGATCAAAGCAAGTTGCAGCAAAACTTTAGAATCGGTAAAGGACCCCCCCAACGTTGGCTGCGGTTTATGCCACACACCGTAAGAAAACCGTAAGAATATCTTTGCATTATTGCAGACATTTTCGTGTAAAGATTCCTGCTTGGTATAATTCAACATGACAGATATGTATTGAACATGGAGGCTTAGTGAAACCTAGACGACAATCATTCTTAATAACAGGACTTTTGCTTTTGGCAATCGTTATGATGGCCTTTTATGGCTTACGACAACAAACAATCGGTTCTGATGTTGTACCAATAAATCGGGTTGCTACTCAATTAAATGAAGGTAAAGTATCCAAACTTGAAGCAGATGGGGACACGCTTTACATTACTTATGACGACCCCCCCAAAAAGAGTTTTAAATCAACACTTGACCCCCCAAGATGGGCCTTTTTGACCAACTCACTCAACTTGGTGTGACTGAAGAAGCCTTACAAAACCCTGCCCTTGAAATCCGGGTCCGCTTACCTGGATTTTGGTCAGAATTCTTTTTAGTTGCAGTTCAATTCATACCGTTTATCCTAATGGGCGTTCTCTTTTGGATATTTATTCGCCAGGCACAAGGTTCAAATAACGCTGCCATGCAGTTTGGCAAATCGCGAGCCCGAATGCTTAGTGGAGAACAATCTAACGTCACCTTTGCTGATGTTGCTGGCGTAGACGAAGCCAAAGAAGAACTTCAGGAAGTTGTCGAATTCCTAAAAGAGCCTCAAAAATTTATGGCACTTGGCGCTCGTATCCCTAAAGGTGTTTTACTTGTAGGCCCTCCCGGTACAGGAAAAACGCTCATGGCGAAAGCTGTATCTGGTGAAGCTGGCGTGCCTTTCTTTTCTATTTCTGGTTCTGAATTTGTTGAAATGTTCGTCGGTGTCGGTGCCAGTCGTGTGCGTGACCTGTTTGATGAAGCCAAAAAGCGGTCCCCCCCTTGTATTGTTTTCGCAGATGAAATTGACGCCGTAGGACGCCAGCGTGGTGCTGGTTTGGGTGGCAGTCATGATGAACGCGAACAAACATTGAACCAACTCCTGGTTGAAATGGACGGTTTTGGAACAGATACAAACGTGATTGTTATGGCTGCAACAAACCGACCCGACATTCTTGACCCCGCCTTATTGCGTCCTGGACGTTTTGACCGTCGTGTCATGCTGGATAAACCCGACATGAAAGGACGCGAAGATATTCTAAAAGTCCACTCTCGCGGCAAACCCATATCTAACGACGTTGATTTAGGCGTCCTTGCACGCGGTACACCTGGTTTTGCTGGTGCTGATTTGGAAAACCTGGTCAACGAAGCCGCCCTTTTAGCTGCCAGGCGTGATAAGAAAGTTATCGGCAATGATGAGTTCGAAGAAGCCATTGAACGTGTTATCGCCGGCCCTGAACGCAAGAGCCGCTTGATGAACCAGGAAGAAAACGCCTGACAGCCTATCATGAAGCTGGACACGCTATCGTGATTACCGCTCTACCCGAAGGAGATCCCATTCAAAAAGTTTCTATTATCTCCCGTGGCATGATGGGCGGTTTTACACTTGCTCTTCCCGTTGAAGAATTGAACTATAAATCCAAGAAAATGATTTTGGCGGATATCACCGGTTTACTTGGCGGACGTGCGGCGGAAGAGTTAATGGCCAACGATATCACATCTGGTGCATCAAACGACATCGAACGTGTTACCAAACTCGCTCGTGCGATGGTTACACGCCTGGGTATGAGTGAAGAGATGGGTCCAATGGTTTACGGACAGAAAGAAGAATTAGTCTTCCTTGGTCGCGAAATATCTGAACAACGCGACTACTCAGAGGCCGTTGCTGAGAGAATTGACGCAGAGGTCGCCCGCATCGTCAATGATTGTTATCAGCACGCTTTGGATATTCTGACCGAACACAAGGCCAAGCTTATTGAAGTAGCTGAAAAGTTACTTGAACAAGAAACGCTTTCTAAAGAGGAATTTGATGCGATTTTCCCATCGCCAAATGAAAAAAACATACGGTGTACCGGTAATCGTTACTGATTAGCAGATACCATAAAAGCATCTATCAGACCCAGTATCTTTTCATAATAGGCTGGGTCTGTTGCTTTAAACCAATGGATGTTGGGATCACTGGGTTTGAACCAGTTGGCCTGTCTACGGACAAATTGACGTGTATGGCGTTTTATTAGCATTATGCAATCATCAAAGCTGATTTCATTTTCCAAATAAGCTATTGTTTCAGCATAGCCTATCACTCCAATTTTCTTGACTGCATCTGTCAAGCCTTTATTCATCAAGTCTTTGACTTCTTCAATTAATCCATCTTTAAACATTTGATCAATACGCTTGTCAATCCGTTCGTACAATATCGGTCTATCCCATTCAATGCCAATAGATAATGTTTTGTATGGAGTCTCCCCCCCTTTTTGCCTTTGTTCAGAAAAGAGTTCACCAGTCGCTAAAATTACTTCCCATGCCCGAACAGTGCGACGATGATTGCGATGGTCAATATTTTAGCTGCGTTGGGGTCGATGTAAGATAATTTCTGGTGTAAAGCATCGAAGCCGATATCATTGCCCCCCCAATTCTCAATCGCAGTCCGTAAAGCTGGATTTGGTGGTAATTTTGGCACCTGCCAGCCTTGTGCAATCGCGCGATAGTACTGACCTGTTCCGCCAACCAAAACAGGTATTTTTCCTTTTGAGTGTAAATTGTTTATAGGTTCTTTGATAGCTTTTAGATACTCACCAAGACTCCATATTTCGCTTACGCTTGTAACATCAATTAAATGATGTTTGACCATTTTAAGTTCCGCTTCTGTCGGTTTTGCAGTGCCGATATTTAATTCGCGGTAAAGGTATCGTGAATCTGCTGAAATTATTTCAGTGTCTAGTTCTTGTGCCAAACGTATCGCCAGAGATGTTTTTCCAGAAGCTGTTGGCCCAAGCAGAAAAATAATCGGGGTTTTATTTATGTCTTTAGTCATCGTACAATCCCAAATTTTCAAAGTGAAATATTTTAGGTGCTTTATCTTTTTGGAATTTTTCGACCACAATCAAATCTAATTGCCATTCCATATCTAATTTATCTTGCGTGTATAAATAATGATCAATACAACGAAATAATGCAGTCAACTTTTTTTGTGTCATTGCATATTCAGCTAAACCGTAATTATCGTTACGTCGGGTTTTTACTTCGACAAAAATAACACATCGTCTTTAAGCATAATCAGGTCAATTTCATCATTTTTAAACCGGAAGTTCCGCTGAACTAGTTCATAGCCTTTTTCATTCAGCCAGTTTAAAGCGATATCTTCTCCCATTGTGCCAATTCTCTGTCTATATGTTTTGCCATCAATTTAAGTATATCAAGCATGCGTGAAAAGTTTTCAAATCGCTTTAAATAGGATAAAATATTCGGAATCATTAGGAGCGTTTTTATGACAGTAGCAGAACTAGTAACCATCGGTACAGAACTCCTTTTGGGAGAAATTCAAGACACGAACTCAAAGTATATCGCCCGTTCTTTGCGGGATATAGGTGTGGATATTTATCGACTGACTACGATAGGCGACAATCCTAGCCGCATTACGCACTCTCTGCAGGCTGCCTTGATGCGGTCAGACGTTGTGATTTGTACTGGTGGCTTAGGCCCCCCCACAGTTGACGACCCAACTCGGCAGGCTGTAGCCGATGTTTTTAACGTTCCACTTGTTTACCATGAAGACCTTTGGCAAGGCATCATTGAACGCTATAAAACTTTCAATCGAGTGCCAACTGAAAATAACAAACGCCAGGCGTATATACCAGCAAATGGTGTCGCCATTCCTAACCCAGTTGGGACAGCGCCTGCATTTTATGTTGAATTAGGCATCAAAACAATAATCGCTCTGCCTGGTGTACCACGCGAAATGCAATATCTGATGGAGAATTTCGTTGTCGAATATCTAAAAGAACGCTATGATCTTCACGAGCAAATCATTAAAGCCTGGGTTATTCATACAATATCGAAAGGTGAATCTGCTATAGATGAAATTATTGGCGATATGGAAACTTACAGCAACCCAACAGTTGGTTTAGTTGCTTACCCTGGCCAAACTGATATTCGCGTTACTGCCAAAGCATCTTCTTCCAGTGAAGCTGATGCACTGATGCGTCCAGTAGTTGAAGAAATTCACCGACGTTTAGGTGAATTTATATATGGTGAGAATGAAACTACACTTGAAGAAGCTGTAGCAAAAATGTTAAAAGAAAATCATTTACGACTAGCGGTTATCGAGAGTGGTACTAAAGGCGAGATTAGCCAAAAAAATCAAATTGCACGCCGATAATAAAACAGTTAAATGCGAGCATCTTGATACTTACATTTCTGATGAGACACTAAATCACTCATGCATGAATTTATCGAATCAAACAAATCGGATATGGTTCTGGGCGTGCGTTTAAATAGTGACGGGCAAACCCTAACGCTACATCAGGCCCTGCTTTACAAAAATGAGTATTGGCAAAACCAACGTGTTTATGCTGGACCAATTGGTGATGGACTTCGATGGGCTTTTAACACATCGCTTGATTCAGTCCGGCGAAAAATAATGAGCACAGCGAATTGAATAATATAAGTAATTATGCCTGCACAAAAGGAGCCTTATGAAAGAATGTAACACTATCCTAAAAAAACGCTTTGATACTGACTATGGATAACAATTGCACCCAATACCAGCAAGGTGCTGTTGCAATTAACGACGGTGCTATTGTCGCTATTGGACCAGAAGATGCCATCTTAAAGAGTTGGAATGGGAAAGACATAATCGATTGCCAGGGCAAGGTGCTCATGCCTGGATTAATTAATACCCATACCCATGTCCCGATGACTCTTTTACGTGGTTTGGCAAATGACCTTCGGCTTGATGTGTGGCTGATGGGATACATGATGCCTGTTGAACGCGAATTTGTCTCGCCTGAGTTTGTACGTTTAGGAACACAAATGGGCTGCGCGGAAATGATTCGTTCCGGCGTAACAACCTTTAATGACATGTACTACTTTGAAGATGAAGTTGCAACCGCTACCGCAGAGATTGGTATGCGCGCTGTGGTTGGCCAAACAGTAATGAAATTTTCTGCCCCTGATGCGGCTTCTTATGATGATTCATTAGATCTTTCAATTGAACTCATAAAGAAATGGAAAGATCATCATCTGATAGTTCCAGCTATCGCGCCCCCCCATGCTGTTTACACCTGCCCAGCCGAAGTTCTTGAAGCAGTTGTCGAAATTGCGAAACAATATGATGCTACTGTCCATTTTCATGTCTCAGAAACAGCCGATGAAGTTGTCAATATGCGTAAACAGTCTGGAATGCCAGTAGTTCCCTACATTAAAAAAAATTAGGCATGTTGGATACCAAACTTATTGCAGCACACTGTGTCCATGTTGATGACGGCGAAATTCGCACCATGAGACGTGCTGGAACGGGTATCGCTCACAATCCCAGTTCAAACTTAAAACTGGCATCAGGCTTTGCCCCAACCGCGCGAATGATGGAAATGGGCGCAAAAGTTGGCATTGGCACAGATGGAGCCGCTTCAAATAACGACTTAGACATGTTCGAAGAAATGCGTCTGGCTAGTTTAATCGCCAAACCAGTCGCTGGTGACCCAACAGTTCTGCCTGCGCGACAAGTTTTGGAAATGGCTACCAGAATTGGCGCTGAAGTCTTACACCTTGATCATATTACAGGCAGTCTTGAAGTCGGAAAACGTGCAGATATCATAGTTCTCGACATTTTCCCGATCCATAACCAACCCATTTCAAGCGTGATTCTGAAAACATTTATGCACAAATTGTTTATGCAAGCAAAGCCAGCGATGTTACCGATGTTATGGTTGATGGCCAGTGGCTCATGCGAAATAAAACTCTTTTAACGATTGACGAAGATGCGTTAATCAGACAAGCCAAACCTGTTGCTGAACAAATTGACGCATTTATCACAAGCCGGGAAAAATCAGTTCATTCCAAACTACTGGCAATTGGTGGTGCTGCTGAAGAAGAAAGCTTTGAAGTGCAAGCCAAAGTGCGCATTTCTGATCCAGATGAAATTATCAAACGCCTTGAACACCCCCCCGAAATTGAAATCCTCAAGAGACGTCATTATCATCAGTATGATTCCTATTTCTTGTTTGAAGATTCAACTCAAGGTATATTACGTTACCGTGAAGATGAGATTCTCAACAAGAAGGGTGATATACAAAACGTACGTGGCCGACTAACCTTAATTGGTGAAGGCAGTGATGATGTCGGAAAACAAATAAAGCAAGGCTTGCTATCACGTAGCCGATACTTTGCGCCGGCAACACATAGCCTGCGATTCTATATTGAATACTTCAAACCGGTTGAATGATGGAAATCGAGAAAGATAGACGTAGATTCCTTGTAAAGTTCAAAGGTGTGGAATTTTACATTAATGTTGATACAATCATTAAGCCGATTGAAGATTATTTCGTCGAAATAAAAAGCAGAACCTGGAGTCGTCAAGATGCTGATGAAAAGACGCATCTCATCATATATCTTGCTGATGTCCTGGGCTTGAGTACGCAACAGATTATTAATAAGGATTATTTTCAACTTTTAAGAAACAGGTAGGTGATACATGGAAAAAGCATCAATATTCTTTTTGCAGTCGCTGAAGCTGCTCCATTTGCCAAGGTCGGTGGCTTGGGTGATGTCGCAGGTGCTTTGCCAGAAGCCCTTAATAAATTAGATGAATTCAATTTTGATGTGCGTATTTTTATGCCATTTCACGCCCGGGTTCATGAATATGATCCTGACCGACGCAAGATTGGCAACTTTACTTTCTCGTTAATGAGTGGCGATTCATTGGAATGTGAACTATTTATCGCCCAAATTGGTTCAACAAAAGTTTATTTAATTGACAACGAATATATCAATCATAATTCTCCGATATACCACGGTGATTGGCGTTTGGACGGTTTGAAGTACGTTAATTTTTCTCTAATGGTTCTTGAAGCCAGTAAATTTATTAATTGGAAACCTGATATATTGCACTGTAACGATTGGCATACAGCCCTGGCGATAAATGCGCTTGATCAACATTATGCGAATGACTCATTTTTCAAGGATACCCGCACGGTTTTGTCAATCCATAACCTGCCATACAATGGTTGGGGGGGTTCGCAAGAGGCAATGAGTCAACTTGGTTTTAGCCCAAGCACTGATCCTGACTTACCTGATTGGGCAAAATTTACACCATTACCGATGGGTATCGCAGCTACAGATCTTGTCATCGCGGTCTCTCCCGGTTATTCAAAGGAAATTCAAACTCCTGAATATGGTTGTGGCTTGGAAAATTATCTTTCAAAGCATTCCGATAAAGTTATGGGTATTTTAAATGGTCTTGATATCGATAGTTACAACCCTGAAACTGATGAGGTCATTTCTCATTCATTTAGTTCAGATCGACTATATCAACGGTTGATGAATAAACTTCATTTACAATCTACATTAGGTCTCGAAGTTGGTCACCAGCTCCCATTGATGACTATGGTTAGTCGGCTAAGTCACCAAAAAGGTATTGATTTACTCCTTGACAGTCTTGAACAAATTCTTGATCTTCCCTGGCAATTCGTCCTGCTTGGTACAGGTGATCCCGAATTAGAAGAACGTGCAAACAATTTCGCAAAAAGTTATCCTGAGAAATTCGTTGCTTTGCTAAAGTATGACGAAAACACAGCACGACAGCTATACGCAAGTGGCGATATTTTTACAATGCCTTCCCGATATGAACCATGCGGTCTTTCTCAAATGATTGCGATGCGGTATGGGAATATACCTGTTGCCAGCGCCACTGGCGGTCTTAAGAATTCAATTTTCGATTATTCCGATGGATTGGATACAGCAACTGGTTTTCTTTCACATCAGTTTTCTGTAGAAGATTTCTCTCAAACATTAGGAAAAGCATTGTCCTTGTTCACCGATAAAGTAATCTGGACGCAAATCCAACGAAATGCGATGGCGCAAGATTTCAGTTGGCATCATTCTGCAATAACATATGCGCAAGCATATCTAAATCTTATAAATCCTGATATTCCTGAAAATATAACACTTATAGATGAGGCATAAAAGATGATTAAACAACGCGCCTCTGGCGTATTATTACACCCAACCAGCTTGCCAGGACCCTATGGCATTGGTGATTTGGGACCAGAAGCTTATAAATGGATTGACTTTTTAGCAGATACTGGCACGAAATATTGGCAAATATTACCACTTGGACCCACAGGATATGGCGATTCTCCTTATCAATGTTTTTCGGCCTTTGCGGGTAATCCCTATTTGATTAGTCCAGATGGACTAGTTGAACTTGGACTAATTGATGAACAAGATCTAAGTAATCTTCCACAATTCCCAACAGAAAATGTTGATTTTGGAAATGTAATCACTTGGAAAAGCAATTTGCTGTCTGAAATTAGCAATCGTGTAGCTGATGAAGGTATGCCGCCCGCCCTACAAGATGAGTATCAAGCTTTTCTCGATGATAGCAAAATTTGGCTTGACGAATATGCTTTGTTTATGGCTATTAAAGAAAGTCAGGGTAATGTAGCCTGGTCTGATTGGCTGGCCCCCCCTAAAGTTCCGTGATGAAAATATTTTGCGGGAAACAAGAGTTCGATTAACAAAAGAAATATTCCATCAAAAATTTATCCAGTTTTTGTTTTTCAAACAATGGTCTGACCTTCGTCAATATGCTCATAGCAAAGATATTCAGATTATCGGGGGACATGCCCTTTGTCATCGCTTTTGACAGTGCCGATGCCTGGTCGCGGCCAGAACTTTTCTTGCTGGATGAGGATTTACAACCTACATTAGTTGCTGGTGTACCACCTGATGCTTTTGGCCCAAAGGGGCAACTTTGGGGAAACCCGCTTTACAATTGGCCTGCCCATGACGAAGAAAATTATGCCTGGTGGGTAAAACGTTTGGAAGCAACGTTAAAACTTGTTGACTTAGTACGTATTGATCACTTTAGGGGGGTTTCGCTTCAGCTTGGCATATTCCTTTTGGTAACGAAGACGCTGTTGTTGGTGAATGGGTTCCTTCACCTGGCGAAGCTTTGTTTAATGCCTTTCAGGCAAAATATCCTGAATTACCCATTATTGCTGAAGATCTTGGGTACATCACACCCGATGTAGTGGCTTTACGTGAAAATTTCAATTTACCGGGTATGCGTATTTTACAATTTGCCTTTGATGGTGATCCAGACAATGATTTCCTGCCCCATCACTACACCATAAATAGCGTTTGTTACACAGGCACGCATGATAACGAAACCGCCAAAGGCTGGTATATCAACGCCGAACAAAAGAATAAGAACTTCATGCACAAGTACCTTGATAACAACGACGAAGATATTGCCTGGGTTATGATGCGTGCTGCTTTCCGTTCCGTGGCAAACTTGTGTGTGGTGCCGATGCAAGACGTGTTAGGCTTAGATTCCAAATCCCGCATGAATAATCCTGGTATCGCTGCAGGAAACTGGGGGGTTGGCGCATGAAACCTGATGCTATAAACGACAAATTGATAAAAAGATTTAAGGACTTAAACTTTACTTACAGTCGCTTAAATGGTTGATATAATGAAATTTGGTTACAAAAAGGCTTGTCAATTGTGGCAAGCCTTTTTTTCTATTATTGTTCTATTTCTTTAGACGATTTTTCGGTTGCCATTGCCGCGCCAATAATGCCAGCATCATTGCCAAGTTTTGCAGCTATAACTTTTTCTTCAGGAAAATCGAGATATCTTTGGAACTTATCCAGACTAGAACTAATCGCCCCGCCAAGCACAAACAATTCAGGACTAAAATAAAAATCGTATTTTTCCAAAACACTATTGAGACGAATTCCCCCCCATTGTTTCCAGCTTAGATTTTCAATACGCTTTACAGCAGCAGCACCTACATTTTCCATCGTCCTTTTTCCTTCGAAAATAAGTTGTCCAAATTCGGTATCATTCCAAATTTGCCCATTCAAAATCAAAGCAGAACCAATACCTGTGCCTAGCGTTAGAAACATTGTACGGTTTGTCTTTTTAATTTGCTGATCGCCAAAGTTAAGTTCGGCAAGCGCAGCAGCATCTGCGTCATTCAAAACAACGGTTTTTGATTTCGTGTTTTCTTCAAAAAGACAGTCAAATCATTATTCAGCCATTCTGGATGCAAATTAGGAGCCTTATGTAAAACATTTTTCACTAACCTGCCCGGAAATCCAACTCCGAGTGGCCCGCTATAGTCCAACTTTCGCATTATTCGCAAAATATTAGCTGCAGCATCATGGGGGGCTTTGTTTCTATATTGTTCTTCGCTCTTAAAGTATCAGAAACAATTTCTCCTGTATCAAGATTTACCAACGCCGCCTTGATAGCGGACCCCCCCGATATCAATACCTAATCTAATCATATTTCACCTATTCACATCCATTTTTAAGATGTTCTTCATATGTTTTTGCAAAAATATGTCTGCCAGAATTATCGCACGCAGCCCTAAAGAATAAATAATCACTTTGTGCAGGTCGTGCTACAGCTTGAATAACCTCCAGGCTTGGGCTGCAGATAGGTCCAGGTGGCAAACCATTTACCTGGTAAGTATTATAAGACGAATTTATTGCCAAATCCGTCCAAGTCAGGCCTGGTTTCCACCAGGTTTTTGTGTTGTCATCCCAACCGATTGCATATTGCACCGTTACATCCGTTTCAAGTCGCATACCAAGCCTAAGGCGATTATAAAAGACTGATGCCATTGTTGGCATTTCTTCAACTGCCAAAGTCTCGCGCTGAATGATGGATGCCATCGTTAGACTTTCAATCAAACTTAATTTTTGTGTTTCAAGTTCTGTTTTTAATCCACTTAAGACAACTTTTGATTCAAAAGTATCCATGAACAATCCCAGCGCTTCAATAAGGGTTATTATTGGTTGAAGATGATACTGCCCCGAAAGTATAAAACCTTCTAAAGAATCTCCTGGTAAGAATTCATATTTTCTCTTATTTCATTTGGTATGTTTAAAGCAGATGACAGAAATTCATCCCCCGTAAACGACAAACCAAGCGTATCAATCGCATTTGCAATTTCTTCAAGCCGCCAACCGGCAAAGATGTACAAATCTTTATCGCGATAGGCAACATTCCCAACGCGTTGAACAATTTCAATCGTATTTAAACCACTCGGAATAGTATATGACCCTGGCTGAATCATTCTGTCGCGCCCGTAATATATGAGCAACTGACAAGCTAATTCACCATTCGGAACAATCTTTTCATTTTCTAATTTGGCGCAAATTTCTAACACGGTTTCATCACTGTTGATAAAAAAACTTTTTATCAATATCATCAGGAAAAGCAACAAGCGGAGTTAATATAGCATTGTTTTTGTTTAGAATATACGCATATTTTAATCGCGAAACGACATGAAGTTGACGATCCGCTTTTCCAAAATTCTTTTCAGCTTTTGATACCGTCAAATAACAGGCAAGTAAAAGAAAACTTGCAATAAGCAAAATTGAGAAAAACAGATATCTAAAGATAAAAGCGTTCTTTTTCTTTGTTTTAGTCATTTTTATCTTTCGCTAGATAATGATTGTTTAAATAGTCCTGAAGTATTAAAGCAGCAACCCGGTCATCTGATGGCTTTCGTCTTTGTTTTGCTGACTGTCCCATTTGCACAGACAAGTTTTTAAGTGCCATTGTACTTCCACTTTCATCCCATACATCCACCTGAAGTGTTGTAAGAGATTTAAGCATCTCAACAAAGCGCAAAACTTTTCGTGCCCGGGGGGGTCCTACATTTCCATCGCTGTCATAAGGTACACCTACAAGAATATCAGTGCAAGCTTCGATATGAGCAATATCTATCACTCTTTTGCATCATCTTCACGTGATACATGTTCAATAATTCGTAATGGTCTTGCAAAGCGCAATGTATCATCACTGAGCGCAAGTCCTATTCTCTTGTCCCCCCCATGGTCTACTCCAAGGAACTTGCGCCCAGTTGCTTTGATATCAGTCATTGACTATTTGTTTTCTCCGTTATCCGGCAAATCTATGCGAATAACATTCTTTCCTAAATCTTTTAATACGTCGAAATCGCCAAGTGCCTGGCTAATTGTAAAGTCCCAAAACTCATTCCTTCTCCAGGTATCTCAATATCAATCGCGTTTTTTTCTGGTAAAGATTAGATACAAAACACCTTCACCAGGACCGCCTTTATGTAATTGTCCTGTGGAATGTAAGAATCGAGGGCCAAAGCCCAAGGTTGTGGCAACGTTATATTTGTTAAGCAAACTTGAACGAAGCGCTTGGAACTTTTCTATTTCCTCAGGAAGTCTTGGCAAAAAGGCGTTTATTGCGATGTATGCGCCTTCTTCTAATCCTTGGGCATATAAATGAATCACATCATCGAGTGAATTGCATCGTTCCAAACCAGCTAAAGCTTCGCCATAGACTTCAACCTGATTATTGCAAAAAAATAGCTTTTCCTTCGTCAAGCTGGCCTGTTTCTTTATATTTTTCAATGACAGCCTTAGTAACCAGCTTATTACTTTGCACATCAGGTTGATTGAACGCATTCACTCTCAAATAAGCACATGCTATCGCTGTTGCATATTCCCAACGGTAAAATTCGCGGGCCAAATCATTGGGATTTGAAAGTTTAAAGGTCAAGACTGGTAATCCCTTTTGGCGAATTGCATCAATCATTTCAGTTTTACTTCCATCAACTTCAAAGTAGATGAATAGCCTGTCATTTGGATAGTCATACGAATGCAATTCAGGTTCGTTTTCGACAGGCAAAATGCCGACGCCATCTTTGCCACTGCTTTCAGCGATGAGCTGTTCAAGCCAGGGTACAAGGTTAGCAGCAAAACTTTCAGCAATAAATGTCAATTTGTTGCGTCCCGCTTTGGCAGCACTTCCTATCGCCAGGCCTAAAATGGCATTTGGATTCGCAGCCAATGCAATTGACTTTTGGCTTAATCGGTCTGAGAACTTAGCTTTGTTTAATAGGTTTTCCAAATCCAAACCGATTAAACTTGCCGGCACCAAACCAAATGGCGTGAATGCAGAAAAGCGTCCGCCAACATTTGCAGGAGCGTAAAAAAATAGCTCGAAATCCATCTTTCTTTGCTAACTCAACTAACGGTGAACCCGGATCAGTAATGGCAACAAATTGTCTGCCAAAATCTTTTGGTGAGATTTTATCTATTTCCTTTGAAAAGTATTTGTAGGCCGCCATGGTTTCACTGGTACCACCACTCTTGCTTGCAACAATAAATAGTGTCTTTTCTAAGTTAACCGTTTCGCTTCGTGCTTTTATCTCAATCGGATTAGTTGTGTCGATAATTTGTAAGCGCAGTCGTTTATCGGTTTTCAGATAAGTTTCAAAAGATTGTGCCAAAACTTCTGGCGCTAATGATGAACCCCCCCCATGCCTAAGACAAAGACATCAGTAAATCCATCTTGAAGGATTTGTTCAAGAAACTGAACGTATTCCGGCACTAAATCATATTGCTTTACTGGAAGTGACAGCCAGCCTAAACGGTTGCGTATTTCTTCATATTGACTTGCATCATCAGTCCATAATGTTGGGTCATTTTCAAAAAGACGTTGGATAAAGTTCTTATCCGTGCTATATTTCATCGCATCTTTTAAGTTTGCAATTATATGTTTAATCTCTTCAGCAAAATACGCCTTTTCTTCTCAATAACATCCAAAAGACTTTCATGTGCTTTTTGGAAAGCCAACACACCATCAGCTTCTAATTTATCGGTAACACTTGTAAAATCAATATCCAGATCAATAAGCATGTCCAGACGTTTAATTGAATTTCCGATATCACAGCTAATTCGTTGGTCAACCTTGCCGTGGTCCAAAAATGCATGTAATGTCTTGGTTGGAACAGTATTAACCGTATTGGGCCCAATCAGTTCATCAACATACAGACAATCTGAATAATTCGGATTCTTTGTACCCGTAGACGCCCACAACGGACGTTGAATTTGTGCACCGTGTTTTGCCAATGCCTCAAACCTTGGACTGCTAAAGATCTGCTTAAACTCCTGATATGCCATACGCGCGTTATCTATGGCAATTTTTCCTTTTAACTCATTCGCCTCAACTAATCCCGATGCTATCTTTCATCAAGAAGCTTATCCACAGCAGTATCAATTCTCGAAACGAAGAAACTCGCCACGCTATGAATGTGACTTACATCAAAGCCTTTCTTCAATCGATCTTCAATACCAAGCAAGTAGGCTTCCATAACATCTCGGTATCGGTCAATCGAAAAAAAATGAGCGTAGCATTTACATTTATGCCTTCAGCGATCAATGCGCGAATGACGGGAATTCCCGCAAGCGTTGCAGGCACTTTTATCATTACATTGCGGCGGTTTATTTGCGCCCATAGATTTTTACCTTCCTGTATTGACTTTTGGGTATCATCAGCCAAAGTTGGGTCAATTTCCACACTCACATAACCATCAACTTTTTCAGTATCAGTGTAAACGTCCCTGAAGATATCCGCAGTCATTTGAATATCTTGTTTAACCAGTTCAAAGTATATTTGTTGCGTGTCTAAGCCTGCCCAGGCCATGGACTGCAGACATAAATCATAGATATTGCCCGATCCGATTGATTTCTCAAAATGCTTGGGTTTGAAGTTACACCATAAACCTTTCCCTGTTGAACGAGTTCAATCATCTTTCCGTTTTCGAGGTCTTCACGGTCAATATTGTCATACCAAATTGACTGTCCTAATTGTTTTGTTTTAATTGCATTATTCATTTCCATTACCCTTGATTCTTCTTCATCATCTTTTCGATCATACTGATAACATTTTCAACAGTAAAACCGAATTCTTTGAAAATGATATCGCCTGGAGCACTAAGACCAAACTCGGTTACACCCAAGCTAACACCATATTGTCCAACCCAGCGTTCCCAACCGAGTGTTTGACCTGCTTCTAATGAGATTCTGTTCTTCACACTGGGTGGCAAAACTTCGTCTTTGTATACCTTGTCCTGAGCTTCAAAAAGCTCCCAACACGGCATGGAAACAACACGTGTATTCAAACCTTTTTCTTC
>JMBV01000103.1_pt1 | contig 31906 bp, 43 predicted proteins | sample 616531 | NCBI WGS metagenome assembly JMBV01 (sample SAMN02727904, study PRJNA239997) | anaerobic digester metagenome | biome: anaerobic digester; isolation source: mesophilic anaerobic digester inoculated with municipal waste water sludge... | place: Germany: Bielefeld University, CeBiTec ...
GCGTCTCCAAGGTTTTAACATTATTTGAAAATTAAAAATGAGACGCGCATATAGCACGTCTCTACAATTAATAATTAATGTTGGTTATAATGAAACAGACGCGCGTATAGCACTTCTCTACAACTTAAAAATTAACAATGGTTATAACATGTTTTTGTAGAGACGCCCTATATGGTCGTTTCCAAGGTTTTGATCATTATTTGAAAACAAAAAAAAGACGCTCTATCTCAGCGTCTTTGGTTTTATTTTTAAGTGCAAAGCACGTTTTTAGGACTAGGTAATTATTTGTATTCCGATTATTAAACTGTTCTATTGAAGTCTTGTTATAAATTTGTCAAAGAATTTATAATACATTATCTAATTGAGTTTAAGGGTAAGTTCACTGAATTTAACATATTAGATACAATAGCAAATTTTAAGTTATGGTAGAAACTTAATTCGGACTTAAGTTGAAACTTTTTATAGATTTTCAAATTTTATGTTTTCAGGTAATATTATTGTTTGATTATTTAAAATGCATTCATTAACGGCATTTTTTTAAGATTTCTTCAAGCTCCCTAAAATTACCAGGATAGGTATAGCCTTCTAATTTTTCTATTGCTTCAAAAGATATTTTGTCAACTGAATAATTTAAATTGTCGCTGACTTCGTTTATAAAAGGGCTTTGTAGTATAAAACTAATCAAAAATCTTAAATCTTCTTTTCTTTCTATTAATGATGGTACATAAAGTTTGTATTTAAATCTATAATATAAATCACTTCTAAATGTTCCTTTCATAATCTCTTGTTTTATATTTTATTAGTTGCAGAAATTACAAACGTTGGTACAGTTAAAGGCTCTCCGTCATATCCTTCTGGGGTTATTTTGTAATCGTCTAAATATAGTAACAGTTTTGCTTGTATTGAGGTGGGTAATTCTGCTATTTCATCAAAAATACTATTCCAAAAATGTTTTCCATTAACCTTCCTTTTCTATCATTAGCTCCTGAAAAGGCCCCCCCAATTCTTGAACCAAAGATTTCTGAATCGATAAGGTTTTCATTTATATTAACTAGTGAAAATCGATATAATGTTAAATTGTCATTTTTTGTTAATTCTTTTACAGTTTTGTATATGATATTAGCAATTAAAGATTTCCCAGTACCTGTTTCACCTTCTATCAAAATAGATGGTAATTTATAGTTTTCTTTTAATTCCTTTTGAATTAATTCTTGGGTTTTTTTTAAGTCAAAAGCTCTAAATTCACTTATTTTTAGATTATTAAAGTAACGTTTGAATGAGTTGGCAAAATCTTTTGTAATAATATGTAATTGATGATAAAATTTTTTTTCATACTTGGATCTAAGAAAATACTGATATATTTTTTTTCCTTATATAAATCTTCTAATTCTTCTTTTGATTTAACTTTCGGATTAAATTTCCAGGATGTTATATTTTATATGGTATTTTTTTTCAAAATTTCAAAATTTCTAGGATTTTCTTCAATACCATTATTTAACTTTCGCAATTCTTCTTTCAACATTTTTTTCAAGTTTTCCTTTTTCTTCTAAATCGTATTTCAAACGTGATTTTCTAAAGATACCAATAATTTCATATTTTAGGAACAGATCAAATATATTTGGTTCAACATGATTTTCTATTAATAGTATGTATTTATATTGCTCTAAATTTATGTTTGAACTTGATTTGGTTGAGGATTCTTTTTTTTGGTGGTGTTGACTCACTCACACACTCCAAAAAAAATCGGAAAATGGATCATTGTTTTCATTGATTGATTGGTTAAAAAAAATCTTGTTCAACTATGCATATTTTTGATTTTGAGTTAAGTTCATTTGTAAATAATTTATCTACATTTATATTTTCATGTTTTTCTTTAAATTGTATTTTTAGTGATGAAATAATATCTTTTATATAATCTAAATTTTGTATATAGATCATTTGGCAGCCTCCAAGATATATTTTAAAATTTCTTCTAACTCTTGTAAAAATAAATTTGAATTTTTGATTGAGTTATAAAATTCTTTTATGTATTCATTGCTCTTATTATTTTTTTTAAGATTTTGAACATTATAAATAATTTAATGAATTCATGGCTTTTGTGTTGTTCTAAATCGCTTTTGTGTAAATCAAAATATCTTTCAAATTCATTAAAATGATTTCTTGATTCATACATAATTTTTCTATATTCTCTGTATAATTTTATTTCTTTTGGAATTGGCCCCCCACCTTCTTTTAATAAGTTTGTAAGAGGAATCACTTCACCATTTGGAAGCATTAGATTATGATACGAATTTAAGTTTTTATCCACAACAAAGAAATCTTGCTGATTTCTATCACTAACAAACATAGCTTCAATTCGTTCTTTTGTTATTTGGATAAAGATTGGAAAACTATCCAAATATTTTTGTATTTGTTGGGGGGGAACCTTATTACTATTAGTATAATGAATAAGCCTATAACCTTTGTTTGTTTTTAAAATTTCATATTTTATCGTTCGAGGTGCTATGTAAGGAGTGTCAAAAGAATAATCGTTTTTTTTCATTCCTAATTTTCTGTGTAGTAGATTGATCTTCTTCGTCTATAATTTCATCGAAATAAACTTCATCTACATCGAAATTATTTAATTCAGGTTCATCTTTTAAGTTTTTGTAAAAAAAATTTATCTTTTGTTTTCATTTTATCTTTTTTTTGATATTTATTGATCACTTTTTTTTCACCTCTTCATAGAAGGCATAGCTAGCTCTTGGATGTGTTTCAAGATATATTTTAGATAGTTCAATATTTTTTTAGTACTTTCATACCATTTTCAAAAGATATTACAGTCAAAGGACCTCTTAAAGTGAAATCATTAAAATATGATTTGACATTATCTATATTTTTTTCTATTAATAGTTGTGCAAATAAGTATAAGATTTCAAAATATATAGGATTCAATTTTATATTAGTTAATACATTGAATTGTTTGAGAGCTTCGTCTGTATGGAGACTATTAATAAAATTCTCAAAATTATCTTTTTTTTAAAGGCAAAGTCAAATATCTTGGAACTTATTGTGTTCATATTCATACCTTTTTTTCCAGTATGAAAAGTTTGCATAGAGAGTTGGGTGCCTCTTTCTCCAATGACATGGCCTGCTGATAATCCAATATATTCACTGTTTTCAAATTCTTTAAGAGTTGAAATGTTGTTACCTAAATATTTTTTTTAGAGAGTAAAAACTTGCCATTTTTTTCAATTATTTTTGGGGATAAGATTGTTATCTTCTTTTCTTTTTCAAATATTTTTGTTACCTCTTCTAAATTCTCTTCTGTAATTAAATAGATTGAGCCTTTATATTTATAATATCTACTAATAAATTCTGTTAATTCAAATTTGTGTTTTGAGTTATCTTCATTTTCTTTTGAGCTGGTATCAGATAGTGTTTTTAAAATTGTTCTAGTAAACGTTGTTTCAATATAATCATCAAAATCAGCGGTGAATATGCTTCCTAATAACTCAACTAATTTTCTAGTGAAGTATCCTGCTTCAGCAACGTGCAACTTTTTATCGATGAGTGTTTGTCTAGCTCTTGAAGCTATACCTTTTTGATTTGGCTCAACTTTAAAGTAATCTTTCAGATTTACCCCCCCTCTTAGGAAGCAATCTTCAGAAACATCAGAAATTTTATTGTAAAGTTGTTGGTATTGATCTATGTTTCCTCTGCATTTTGATTGAGTTATATACTTCATGCTGTTTTCTTCTTCGTATTTTTCTATTTCATATATTGATAGTGTTAGATTGGTTTCCATGGAATCTTTTAAATAACCATTAATTATTTTTTTTATTAATTAGAGTTGCTATCTGGTCATTTTTTTTGAATTTTTTTTATTATGTTTTTGATTTCAATAGAAAAAGCCTTTTGCATATTTTTTTTGTTTTCTTTGTTTTTATAGTAATAACCAAAGACCATATCTTGGTCTATTGAATAATTTATGCTTCCATTGCCTAGTTTAAAAGGATTATTCGTAGGAAGCATTTTTTTTCTAACTCTTCTTTTATTACCTCGTTTTGGTTATACGGATAGTATACTGCCATAGTATCTCCATCAAAATCAGCACCCAATCCTTCGCATATATTTATTGGAAGGCCGATTGTGTAATGTTGCCAAAATAGGGGTTTAAAAGATTGCATTGAGTGCCTGTGTAAAGAAGGTTGTCTGTTTAGGATTACATATTTTTCTTTTAAATTTCCATTATAGTATAGTTTATTTAGAGCCTTAGCTACTTCTATTCTTTTATTATAGTCTCCTTGTAATGCTTTGAATATATCTTTTAAATTTAGTTGATCACTTGAATGATTTTTAATCATTTCTAGTCCAAACTCAATTGGTAAAATCACGCTATCAATGTCAAGAGGTATATTTTGACCTAAATAATATTTCAAATTATCTTTTGGTTGTGGTGTAATAACGGTTCTTCCAGAATTGTGAATTCGTCTAGCAACCATGTGGGATCGTATATATCCGTCTTTAGATAATAGAAGATTTTGATTGATTTGAGAAGTCTTTTGTAAATACCAGTATTTTTACTGTTCGAAATAAAAGAGATTAATTCATTGATTGAGTCGTAAATTTTTTTTAATACTTTCTTCGTCATTATTTATTTTATTTACGTAGTTTTTAAAATTGCTTTCTAAGTAGTGTTTAAACTTATCGTAAAAATCCGGATATTCGTTTTTGCATTCTTTAACACTATATTTTTTTCCTTTTTTTTGAATAAATGGTTCAATTTTTTTCCATGATAGTTTTATTTCATCAAAATCTTCAACTATTTTTTTAGTTGTTTTTTCTGATTCTTCACCATTAAAAAAAATTGTTGTTATATAGGATACTATAGAGAAATAAAGGATTTTGTATATATTCTGTTTTTGTTGAAAGTTTTTGAGAAAGAAACATAATCATATCAGTTTCAAAATCTATTATGTTTGGTATTTCGTTTTCAAATTTAGATTTCATATATTCATCGTGCGTTATTATATAACCAAAATAATTCATTAGTTTGTAAAAAAAATCTACAGGAGAATCTTTTTTTATCGAGTTCATTTTTATCGATGTTTTTATCCTTAACAAAGGTGTTGATAATATTAAGGTTATTATAACTAAACAAACACCAAAACTCCATTTCACCTATTTTTTTGTCCTCCGTTGTTTGACTTGCCTTTTAAAGGTTGTTTATTCACTATCCCTTCTGAAGCTTTGTGTGTAAAGTGAATTTTGTCTCTTACACAATGATCTAATCTCACAAAATATTGAAACCCAACCGTCAAATACCAGTTTTTATCTTTATATTTTACTAGAAATCTTCCATAATTGTCAGAACCTATTTTTTTTTCAAAGATTCTAATATTTTATCCTTCTTTTTATATCCATTTTCAAAAGGGGAGACTCCATTTACATAATCTTGAAAGTCTGAAAATTGTTGTGCTATTGAGGAATGGACCTCATAGAGTTGCCCAAGATTCATTCTTGAAACTATCCCTAAAGGAGATAAAATCATCTCTAAAGTTCGTTCTGTTCCATTTACATAAGTCGTTGGCATTTCGTTATCATTTAGAATTTTTGCTATTGTTCCTTTATTTCCGTGCCTTCCCATAATTTTATCTCCTATTTCCAAGGGTTTAGTTACTTCAAATTCAATGGAAATTTCAATTTCAGTTGAAGGTTCATCATTAATATTAAAACATTTAAAAGGCCTTTCAGGTGTTTTAGGAAGTTTATTGATTTTAGCTGTATATTTTCCTGTATAATTGAATTTTCTTATTTTATTGTAATATTCTCCTTTTACTTCAAACAATGTATCTCCATATTTAACTTGATCGCCTTCTTTGACTTTCCAATAAATTACAGTAATATTATCTTTTAATTTATATGTCCATTGATTGAGTTCGTTTTCTGCAAATTTAGCTGGAGTAACTTTAACTCTAAATTTTTCTGTCTCACGAACAATCGTTTCCATCCTTTTTGCAAAACTTTCTGAAACTACAATTCCATCTTCAAAGTTGTATCCTTCAAAAAAGACCATAAGCTATAAGTGCATTCACTCCAATATTTTCTTTTTTCTTTTCCAGTTTTTATGTAAGGTTTTTCGGCCTTATTAAGTGTTAATGCTTGTTTTAAATTTTTAGAACCCATTAAAATTCTAGCACCATCAGAATGTAATATAAAAGGGATTTGGTAAGTAGCAAAAGACAGTATATCTTCAGCATTGGTTTTGTCTGAATTGTTAAAAAAAATTGGAATTTATTAATATCGTATTGTAGGTTATCAGAATCGACAAGGCTTAACGTAAGACCGATTTTTTTTCGGATTCAGGTGTTTCAAGAAAATCAACGATACCTCTATGAGATGAATGAGGCAATCTCATACTTTCGCTGACTTTTTCACTAGGGTACACAACTTTTCTGGGGTTAGAATAATATTCTATGTAGTTTAGTTTGTCAGGTATAAAAAAAAGAGGTATTTTTTTTATACATAAATTTGTTCTTACTTATTTTATAGTACCGGTATGTTGTAACTCCAATCTTTCCAGCTAGTTTATTTATTAGGTAAAATCTAATTTCATTTTTATCTGAACTTTTGTTTTTTTTCTCTGTTAAATTTCCAAAAATAGTGCTTAAAATAGCTAAGTAATATCCAGGAATGATTAGTTTGGTATTTAAATCCAGATTTTTATCAGTAATACTTTGGATTTCTTCATCATCTTCATACTCTTTGACTAATTCCTCAATTTCGTAGCCATCGAAAATTACCCAGGGTGTATATATTTTTCTATTCTGATGTTTGAAATATCCATCTTCATCGGGATATAATATTTGTATATTGTTAGCCCATAATGTTACGTTGTTTATCTCTATTTCTATATCATATAGTCCAGATCTTGTTGCACTATCTTCAAGAGTTTCAGCAGTTTTTTTAAAATTTGCAATTTTTATGTTTTTTTTAGGGTATTTATTGTATTATTGTTTAATTTCAAAATCTTTTTGTTTTTTTTCTAAATTAGTGATAATATAATTTAGATAATTATTTACAATTATTGACCAATCATCCATCATAAAATGTTCATAATATTGTTTTATCATTTTGTCCCTCATCTTCATCAAAAATTAGTTTCAATTTTTTACCACCAAAAGAAATATTTGCACCTTCCAGTTCCTTGTTTATATCGTTTTTTTATATCTTCAATAACTTTTTCGTGAATCTCAAAGTTTGCATTATTCATCTTATTTTTATAATTTTTAGGTGTAATTTTATATCGAACATATTTTGATTATCCCACTCTAACCAAGTAGTATATAGCAGCTACACTTCTATGTTTCTCAAAATGAGTAAACTGACTTGCTTTAAAAGCAATAGTATCTAATAGTTCCATTTCAGAAGAGTTAATATTGTACTCTATTTCGGGTTTTAATAATTTTGCTTTTACAAAATTATAGACTTCTGATTCTAAATTTTTGCAGATGCTTTCTATTTTAATATATAACTCTTTTTGTTTTTCTAAGTTTTCTGAAGTTAATGATTCGACATCAATTAGCTCTATTTCATTTTTTTTAACTTTTGTAATTCTTGTAAGAACACTGCATTACAATAATTATTTTTGTATTTATCGATTAAAGTTAATGCTTCAAATTTTGTTCGATTAAGTCGAGCTCTATGATGTGCATCTGTAATTATTCTATCAGCTTGAACGTCTGTTCCATCAATAAATTTTAGCCATCTTGCAGCATGAATGATAACTTTCTTTAAGAGATCGTCGTTAATAGGAGAATGTGTAGAATACAGAAGAGCTTCTAAAGGGATTGTATCAATTTTAAAGGTTTCTACAAATAATTTTTGGGAATTATGGCCTTTATCAGTATTATCAATAGGCAAATAACCTCGATGGTATTTACAAACAAGTTTGATTGCCTCGATTATTTCTTTTTTTATTGTTTCCAAAAATATTATCTAAATCGTATCTAATTTTATCGTTTTTTTGTTAGTTTCTAAAATTCCAAACATATTTTTGTTATTTTGTTCTTCTTCTATTAATTGTACAGTTAATTCGTTGTGTAGATCTCTAATCATAGAAGGGAAATTATCTAAATATATATAATTTCCATCTTTAAGTCTATATTTGGAGTATGTGTGCCCAAGATCATGAATATTTATCGAAACAATCAAAATAAAATAATAAATGTATTTGTAAGTAATATTTGTATCAGAGTAATATTTGTCTTTTATTTCTTCAGGTAGAAAATTATCTTCACCAATGATATTTATCAAACTCGCAGTAAAATCCATGAGCCTTTTGCTATGTCGTTGAGAGTGTTCGACGGTCTCGGGTATTAGATCACCTATCCATTGCTTAGACCATTTTGTTTTAATCATGTATTCAATATAATTTTTCATATTAATTAGTTGATTATCTTGAGATTTCTCATTGTCTTTAATGTCAAAAATACTCAGAAGATTTTCTCCAAATCCAAAAGGTATTTCTCTTTTATCTTCATAATCGTTTAATATTCTATTTAATGGGTAAAAAGGTTTTAAACCCTTTTTTTTCAGGATCATATATAAAAAGTGCAGAAATATCATAATTTAATGTTAAATATTGAGAAATATCTAAATTGTTTTTATCTTCATTATTAAATTCTAAGGCGTTTATTATTGAGTATATTCTATCAAAATAGTCATAATCCCAATCCAATCCAAACGCTGGAAATTCCTCAATATTTCCTTCTTGATATTTATAATAAAATGGAATATTTTTAAACATTGAATAAATAGCCGTAACTAAACCCAAATTTTTATATCCCCCCCGGTAACATCTACTATTACCTCATCTTTTGCCTTATTCTTTAAAATTTCATCGAGTATATCCCATGTATTTTCAAAAAGGTATTGTGAAGAACTACTTTCTATTGGATAGGTTTTAACATTTAAACCATATTTTTTTTCAAAAATACATTTTAAAAGAGCACCGACAAAAGAAATATCTGATTGGAAATAGGGATGGTTGGTTTCTAGACAGGAGTTATCTTTTGAAAGAAAAGGACCAGGGGTTAGAAGATAGAGGTTTTTAATATTGTATCCGTTTTTTTAATAGTAGATTGTAAGTGTCTATTTCTGCACATATATCAGGACTAATGTCTAGTGATTTATCTGATCAAATTTGCTTTCTTTAAATTTTGAAACTATTGATTCATATTGACTCTTAAATTCTCCTTGATTTTTAATAGATATTCCTTGAGTCATAACTAAAGTTATATTTCCCTTTAATTTATTTTTCACAAAATTTATCAAATCAAAAATGCTCTTTGTATTTTTTTGATTTAGAATTATATTCTTGCCACTCAATGATTTTAGCTAAATTTTTATTTTTGAAATCTTCATAACTGTCTATTATTTTACAAGATTATTTAGAGGATAATTATTGCTTTCTAAATAATTATCAAAATTATCATTTTTGACTATTTCTTTTTCTTCTATTTCCATAAGATAATCAATCAAGGGTTTGTTGTTTATATTTTCGAATGGGGTTAAAACTCGTCTATAATGATTTCAGGGTCATCATTAAAAATGTATCTTACTTTGGCAATGGTCTTAAAAGTTTCAAAATAATAAAATTTTTTTTGATATTTCCTCTGGAGAAACTGATCTTTCATTTTCTTTTCTTACCGTTTTGTCATTTGTGTTACTTTTTTTCCGTAATTGTCCATTCTTGAAAAAAAACCAGTGGGTAGTTTTTTTTAAAGTTAATCTGTATCTAATATCCATTTCTTCTTCTACATACCATTGAATAATTCCTACCTTAGAATATTTATGTGATTCTATAATTTTGCCAAAAGTGTTTTTGTCAAGAAGGTATTTAAATTCTTTTTCGTTATTCAACAAATTCACTCCTTAATTTTTAACTGGATATGAATATTTTATCACATTAAGCTATTAATTATTGCTACAAATGTAAATAATATTGTAAAGAAATATATGGACTGACGCCCGGTTATTGGAGAATAAATAAGAAAATCTCATTTTTTTTCCAAAAATAGTTTTTGAATTAATGTAAGTATCTGAATTGTTTTCAAACATCTTATTAAATTCACCTAGTGCCATATAATTCAAAGAACTATCTCATTTACGAAAGCTTCAGTTGCTTTTGATTTAAATTGAGGTCCGTTATCTGTTCTGATTATGAATTCTTTAGGATTAGCTTTTCTGTAAGTTTTCTTTAAGGGGATTTGGGATGATTTTAAAACAATAACTGCCTGCTAATAACTTGAATATAAACAAGTATGTTTTGAATAAGTATTTTACAAGGTTGGAAAATTTTTACTCTTTTGAATAATTCATCTAAATCAATAATTCCATTTAAAATATAAAGAGAAAGGAGAAGATGAAATATCAATTTAAAGAAAATAGTAAAAATTATTGTATTGTTTTTTTTATTGTACTATTCATATTAAGTCCAATTGATGTAATCCCCCCCGATTTTATACCTGTACTAGGGCATGCAGATGATTTAATTGCAGGTTTAGTAGCTATTAGAGGCATTTTAGATTTTGATGATGATTAAATAAAAAGGAAACGTATGACTTTGAAATTCATAACAGGTTGATTTTATAACTTTTTCCTTTCTTGCCAGTAATAAAGAGAATTATTATAGAATATGAATTTTATGATTTTTAACGTGAGTATTAGTAAAATAGAAAGGAGGATTCTAATGACAATATTAGCTTTTGGTATGATTGTAGCTGCATCAATATTTGCAAATCTATTCATACAGGAAGTACTTGAAGATAACTACATTGAAACAGTGAAAAGAGAATATCATAAAGTTGAAGATGCAAGTAAAGAAATAGAGAGATTAAAGGGAAATATAAACAATGAAATTTATTTTAAAAAAATTAATTAATTTACATTTTCAATCAGTAATAGCATCGAACTTTTTTTTGGGATCAAAAAGAACAATGTAAAAATAAAATTGAAAGTTTAAAAGAATTAGAAGAAAATATATCTGAAGAAATTAATGAAATAAATAGAAAAATTGATTCTATCAGTTATTTGATAGAGAATTAAGAGATAAAAAAAGGACTTTAATAGAAATGTATAAGAAAACTAAAAACCAAATTTACAAATATTATGAAATTAAAAATCAATATTATGATTATCTAACTCAAAATAATATAAACACATCAGAATTAAAGTATTTAATTAAAAATACTTGTGGAGAAAAAGGCATTGATTGGTATTATCGAAATTACATAGCTAAGGGAAGAAAATAATAACTGCCTAATAATAACATGAGTAGTATAGGGACTTTAGAAATAAAGACTTTGATTTATAACATGGCAAAGTCAAATCTTCATTCCTATTCTTTGGTATAAATAATAAATACCAAAAAAATAAAAGAAATAGATAATAGCCTAAAATTTAAATTGAAAATTTTAAGATTTTTAGAGTACATAATGAATTTTAGGAAAGGAGGTGTTCAAGTGAAAAATAAACCTGAATACATTATTGTTGAAGACAAAACCAATAGTATGGAAGTTTATGAAAATGCTACAAGCAAAGTTATAGGCAATTTAGGGATAATTAAATCAACTTTATCTACAATAGAACTAGGATTAAAATATAGTTATGAAAAAGAGAAAGTTAAGTATCAAAGCAAAGTAATTAGAGAGAAATTAGAAACTGAGCGCATTAAATGTGTACAAAATTCGAAAGTTGTGATTGAAAGAATTAATAGTGAGACAAAGGTATATTTAGAAAAAAATTAAACAAGAAACACAGTACAACAAAGAAAAATCTAAAATGTTCGATAGAAAATGAAAGTATTAGAATGTATTATAAAAGAAGAATCGTTAACTTCCGACGCAAAAATAAAAATGTTTGAAAAAAATAATTGATGAAATTGATGTTTAAGGGAATTGAATTAGGATTATAATTATATAAATAAATTTTAACGAGGGTTGTATCGTTCTACTAAACCAAACCCTATTGAATTTCTAGCTCCTACTCCTGCGTCATAACCTATTTTTAATAATTCATCAGAACCAGAAATATAAAATTCACCATCCCAACCTTTGATGACAAAACCTTTATATTTTGAAATTACCATTCTAACATTGTTATTTATAGGTGTAATAAAAAAAATTATTATCTTCTGGCTCAACTCCATAAAAAGCTTTATATTTTTTTTATCAGATTTATTCGGATATTATTGTTAAATTCTTCTTCAAAAGGAGACAAGTAATGAGTTTTTGTCTTATTTCCAATTTTAAATGAAACATGAGCTGTTATTGGAGATTTAGTAATTACTTTTAGTCCACCATTTGGAGAAAATTTATCATACTTTATGTTACTTACTCTAACTTCTTGGTCGAGTAATGAGTAATGTTCGGTAAACAATATTTTATCAATTATGTATTCCAGAAATTTATCATCATGAGATGAAAGAGTAAACCATACATGATTTTTAAACGTAATTGATTTTGATTCATTATTGTACTCATAGTTTCCGTAGAATTTAGAAAAAGTAAACATCTTAAAGGCAGACTTATCTGTCGTAAAACCTCTATCATGCAAAAATGATTGATAATTTGTATCATTTATCCAATTATATACTAATGCCTGTTGAATGTGATTATAATAAACGGGTAATGTTAATCTGTCGAATTTTAATTTAATAAAAAGTCTCATTATATCACCTCAAAGAAATTATAACAAAAAAAATAAAAAAAAGTAATAATTGTAATTTATTAATAAATATGATAATATATATTAAACATTTGTTTAAAATTCTAGTCTTTTAAAAAAAATTTAAATATTTCAAGATGGGTTTTTCATGTTTTTCGTTTAGCTACCAAAGTACATTAATATTTTTTTAAAAAAATGGTCAGTTTTGCTCGTGAAAACATTTGGCGTTATCTTCAAAAAAAGAAAAAAATATACAGAATTTCTTTCCTATATAATTAAGTAAATCGAAGTTTATAAAGCTTTTTTTTAAAAGAGTGTAAAGGATATAAACTTTTGAATTTAAAGTAGGCACAGGGCAGAGGCCACTCTTTTGCAAAACGTAGCGAAAAAGTCAAAAAAATTCACTGTTAGTATGGATTATAATTATAGCGTATTTTATAAAAAAATTTAACAATAAAAAAATATTAGAAAAGGGGGGGGCTTAATAAATTGAAAGATACTTTGATCTCAACTGTTGGAGCGAGTTTAGAAAATAATATTAATAAGAAGCAAGGAGAATATAAATCATTATATGATTCAAATAGACTTGAGGATTTAGCTATGATGTTATTAATCCAAAAATAATACAGGAAGATGAGAGATTATTAGGAGCAGAGATAAATTCTATAGAAAGTATAATTAAAGAAGGTTACATTGATGAAATGAAAAATCTATATCTTTTAGTATCTGACACCGAGACCGGTAGGAAGATAGGAAAAATCTTAAAATATTATTTTGAAAATTCAAAAAAAATAATTCTTTTGAGCGAGTGACAGTAAAAGTAACTGAAAAATTAGATGATCAAAGAAAAGAAGAATTTACAAGGTATGGTTTAAGAAACTTAGTTAGAAATATGGCTGAGATACTTAAAAAAACATGGATTTTCAACAATAATTAATGCAACAGGAGGTTACAAAGCTCAAATTGCTTTTGCTCTTGCCTTAGGTCAAGGAATGAATATCCCAGTTTATTATCTCTTTGAAAGATTTCCTGCTGTTATAAAACTTCCACCATTACCCCCCCTTAGTCTTGACTATCTACTATACATAGATTACATATACTTTATAGATCAATTTGATGAAGAAGGTTTTATTGAATTTAACGAAGATGTTAAAAATCAATATAAAACAATTGATGAAAAATTAATACCTTTATTTGACATACAATCCATAGACAGAAAAAAAATATATCGAATTAAATCCTATGGGACAAGTATTTGTTGAATCTGCAAAACACTATTTTAATATATCAAAAAAAAGAACAAATTTCTTTACTGCCAAGAAGTAAAGAATTAATCTTTCAAGGATCAAAGGTAGAAGCACATTCACAAGAAATTATTGCTAAATATAACATAAACAAAAAAATTTGAACAGTTACCTTTTGTAGAAAAAGTATACGTAAAAGGCAGTAGCACTGCTGAACGTTCAGGCAAGAAAAGCAAAGTTAAAATATTAGGAAATGAAATAAAAGCTTCTATATGTACAAATGACGGTATACTTGATCTTGGAATACAAGTAACTGCACGGAACAATGAAGAAATGATACTGGCCAAAGAAATAATATACGATTTTGTAAACAGTAGTTTTTGAGATTAATTTGTACTCACTTTAGAAACGAAGATTTTTCTAAAAATAAGCTTTTGAATTTAAATTGGGTCCAGGGCGGAGCCCTCCCCATCTCCTTCGGTACAAGTACCGAAAAGGTAAAGAAATTAGAAATTAGTAATTAGTAAGGACTAGAAGCAGGGAGATATTTTGTAAAAGAATCAACGCTAAAATATACATATAATAAGGATTTTGGAATTTCTAAAGTGGGTATAAATTAAAAAAAATTAAGGAGGTGAACTATGCCTGAGATTTTTAGTAAAGAAAAAATTTGTAAAATATTGAAAAAAACGTTATCCCGATCTTCCAGCAGATTGGGCTGAAAATGATAGATACTTTCCAAGAAAACCTTTAAGTGTTTTTTCTTACGATGTAGACAGTATAAAGAATTATGTATTTAGTTCTTCTGAGTTTAAGGCTATCATAGGTGCCAGTAAGTTAGTTTCAGACTTTGACGTCATAGCCAATAATTTCCTAGAAAATGAGAATTCCTATGTTATACATGCAGTAGGCGGAACAGGATTAGCAATTGTTTTAAGTGAAGAATTACATAGGATAGAGCAAGAATTAATAAAAGCATTTGAAGAAAATGTGCCTGGAGGTTTTTTTTAACTACTTCTTCTGTAGATTTTTATCCTTCGGAATTAATTTATGGACTAAAAAAAAGAAGAATTAGAAGAAGAAAAATTAGAACAACAGTTTGGCATTAAGTTCAACAACCTTACTAAGGAACCAAGTTTTTATAGACTCTTCTCTTTATTAGCTTCAAAAATGAGGGAAAAAAAAGAACTCAAAACAAATAGAAATGAAGAGAATCACGCCAGAATTTCATATATGTGAATCTTGCAATACCTATCCGGCTTTTTACACTTTACCAGTGGCTGCTGATATCAATGAACCTGGAGAAATTAGAATTTGTGAAGCTTGTAAAAAGAAGATAGAAGTTGGGGGGGAAGAAAAATTAAAAAAGATCATTTTGCATCATGCTTTTAAAAATTGATACAAAAGCGGATGAAGAACAGTTATCAGATTGGCTTGGGGGGTAATATACATAGATGGTAATAATTTAGGGAAATTGTATTCAAGAATACAAACAGATCAAGAATATATAAAAGTTTCTGAAAATATTGAAAGAGCGTCAATAAACGCAGTTAATCAGGTAATAGAACAAATGAAATTAAAGGATAAATATGCTTCACCAATTTTAGGTGGAGATGACATTATGTTGTTTGTTCCTTCAAGATTAGCAATAGATATTTATTTTAAATTGGACGAGATTCTGACAAAAGAATTTAGGAACATTGATGGAAAGGGAAATGGGATAAGTTACTGTGGTTCTATATTGTTTTGTAAAAAAACAATGCCTTTAAAGATTATATTTGAAGCTTCAAATTCTTTACTTAAAGAAGCAAAATCTGCATATTATAATAATTTTCAAAAAGGTGAAAAAGAAAAAAAATTATATTGCTACGAGAGTACTTTGGGGTAACAGTACTGAAGTAAAAACTACTGAGTATTTTGGCACTAACAAAGAAATTAAAGAAATAATTGGAGAAGCAATGGAGTTTGAAGAATTCAAACGCTACTATAATCTACTAAAAAGATTAAGCAATGAAGAAGTTACATTCTTACAAAAAGCAGCCAAACTAATGAATGAAATAGCTCCTGTTGCAAAGTTGAACGTAAATTATTTTTTTACAAAAAAACATCAAAAATTTGAGTAATTATGAAGAATTATATAATTCAGTATTTTTCCCAGAAGAAGGTAGAACAAGAGTATTAAGCTCTATAGATCTCTTAAAATTTATTGATAAGGGGGGCTAAACAATGAAGATTAAAGTAAAGATAGAAACCAAATCCCCCCCTTTGTTAGTTTCAGAGGAATTTTCTAGAATTTGGAATAAATCGCAAAAAAAGAGACAAAAATGGAACTTCATACATTCCAGGTTCTGCTTTAAAAGGTGCGTTTCGAGAAACTGCAGATACATTGCCAAATTATAAGAAAGAAGTTTCAGATTTATTTGGAGAATCTCACACAAAAATGGGAAAATTGCAATTTTCAAAATTAGTTTGCTATAATCCATCTTATGTAGAAAAAAACACATGTAGTTATTGATAGAAAAACCAGAACAAGTTCATATCAAAGACTATACAGTACAAATGCCTTATCTAGTGGCAATGTTTTAGAGGGGTACATATATTTTGATGAACAATTAACAGACAGAGAAAAAGAACTATTGGAATTATTAACATCATTGGTAAAAAAATTGGAGGAATGAAATCAGCTGGTTATGGCTCCGTTGATATATTCTTTGAATATGAAGATAATAATCAAGTTAATCAAGAAACGAACAAAAAGATATACGATAATTATGCATTATTAGTTCTAGAACCCTTAGAACCATTTTTAACAGTAAAGGAACGATCGAAAAAAATATATGTATAAATCATCAAAATTATCAACGGTGAAACAGTTAGAGGTGCGTATGCAAATAAATTAGCTAAGAATCCATATTTTAAAAATATAATTTTTAATGAAGAAGTAAAATTCCCTACTCTTTTTCCTAGCAAAGAAGAAATAGTTGTTGCTCCTACTCCATTTACCACTATGAAAGAGAAATATCGAGATAATCCAGAAGAATTGTTTGATTTAACAATACCAAAAATAATCGAAAAAGAAATAAACAAAGAACAATTAAGAATATCATTAGAAGATATTTCATTAACAGGAGAAAGACTAGAGAATGCCTCGGGTTATCTCGATTATTTTAACCATAAAATAATTTCTGTAGAATCTGACACAAAGCAATATACACAAACAGCCGTTTCTCGTAAGACAAGGGCTACAAAGTCAGGTGAAATGAGAAGTTATATTACAGAATATTACGATAAATGGTAGGAATTATCAGATCAACAAAAAAAGAGTATTTTGAAGCACTATCAGAAATTGATTATATAACCATAGGGAACTCAAAAACAAGAGGTTTTGGAAAAATGAAGGCAAGAATATTGCCTCTGGATGATCTAAAAGAAAAATTCAAAGAAAATATTAACAGTTTTACATGCGTAGTTAATAGTTATATTAAACCAGAAAAAGTTTATATACCATTATTACTTACCTCTGATCTTATAATCCCTGTCAACAAAACTTTAGATGAAATATTTGAGGATAAGGGTTTTAAAATAAATCAACAAATATACAGAAAAGATAAATTTACTTCATGGAATGTCAGAACAAATAATATAAAAACCGCATATGAAACTATAAAATCGGGAGCTGTTATTATCTTAGAATCCGAAGATATTAATTGCGTGGATAAAGTTTGGCAAATGTTTTTGGATGGTTTAGGCCATAGAACTGGAAGTGGTTTTGGAAGTTTTTTTAGTAGTTGATTTTTCAAAAATTAAAACACTTTAAAAACCATATTTCTAAAACTCGAGTAAAAAAATTAATCAGGAGGTGCAAAATGGCTTTAACTGGTGATGAGAAAAATATATAATTAATAGAATGCAATCTTTGATAGACACATCACGTGGAAAAATAATTAACGATACCCAAATTAGGAAATACGCATCTATGGCAAGCCAAGCAGATTGTAAAGAAGAATTTTTTTAACTATTTACATTATCAAATTGGTAGAGCACCAGGTCATGAAAAAAAACTTTTTGAGAAGTGTTTTAGACGAAATAACAAAAATGGAAAATAAATTTAGTGATGAAGAAAAGTATCTTGAAGCTTTGGCATATTTTTTTTGGTTATATGGCAAGATACAAAAAAATTTGTAGATAAAAGTGACGATGCTCAAGGAGAAAAAGGTAAAAGGAGGCAATATTAATGATTCCTTTTGACACATTTAAGAACAAATATTTTTTTTGATATATATATCACCGCAGAAACTCCAATACATATAGGATCTGGGGGGGAAGAAGGGTTATCGCCATTAGATATAGACAGCTCTGTATTAAAAGATTCAGAAGGTAATACCATCATACCAGGTTCTTCATTAAAAGGTGTATTTAGATCTAATTTAGAACAAATACTAAGAGGGAAAAATGTAAAAATATGTGATGAAGTTGGAGGCAATCCTTGCATAAATTCAAAAGATAGGAAAAAGTTTGATAATGAAGATAGCTGGTTTTCTCATATTGAAAAAAAACATATGTGAAGTATGCAATCTATTTGGTTCTAACTCCTTTTCTTCTAGGGTATTTTTTTTAGCGATGCTATGGCAGATAAAAAAAACAACAAAATATAAACTATAGAGATGGAGTAAAGATTCGTAGAGACACAGAAGTTGCTGCAATTAAGGCAAAATATGATTATGAAATTGTTTCATCAGGAACAATTTTTAAAACAGAGTTATTAATGGAAAATGTTGAAGATTATCAAGTTGGTTACATACTTTTTATAATCGATATGATAAATAACGGACTTATAAGATTTGGAGGTAAAAATCAGCTGGCTTAGGAAAATTAAAGTTTCAATTTAACATTAAATCTTTAAATTTTGATGACATAACAAAAGGAATTTTTGAACCAAAAGCATTGAATGAAAATCAAATTGAAAACTTAAAAAAAGCGTCTATAGAAAGATTGGCAAAGGTTGGTGAAACAAATGTTTAAAACAATACGTAATTTTCATAAATTTCAATTAAAGATAGTACCAAGAAGTGGTTTCATATTGGAGCAGGAGATACTGATATAACTCCAATAGCTTCTGATGCAGAGTTTGTTAGAATAAGTACCCCCCCTTGGGGGGGAAGAACTGTTTACATTCCTGGAAGTTCATTAAAAGGAGTTTTTAGATCAGATGCAGAAGCCTTATTAAAATCTCAAAACAAAGAAGTTTGTGAATTAGCTAAGGGCGATAGAAAGGATAAAGATTGTGGGAAAGATATAAATAACAATAACAATTTAGAAAAATCAGAAGACATTTATCCTTCAGTATGCCCGAGTTGTAAAACATTTGGGAATATGAAAATGGCTTCTGTCGTCAGATTTGAAGATTTTTTTCCTTTTAAAAGTGATGAATCTGATGAAGAAAAAAATCAAACACATTGACGAAATAGAAAAGTACACTTCGATAAGAATGGTATTAAAATTGATAGGTTTACAGGAAGTACATCAAAAGGCGCCCTATACGATTATGAAGTTATAACTGGAGGCTGTTTTTATGGCAATATCCTACTAAAAAAATCCCGAAATATGGCAAGTTTTATTGATATATAAGACAATAAATAATATTAAAGATGGTTTTGTAAAAGTCGGTGGAAAGAAATCAAGAGGATTAGGAAATTTAGATATACAAATCGAAGCCTTAGTTATTAATTCCAAAAGCGAAAAAGCAATTACCTTTACTAAATTTGAAGATGGACAATTTAAAGATAATAATGTTCAATTTGACTTTCAAAATGCCTTTAAAGAAAGAGATCTAATTGGACAAAAGATTACTATTACTGATAAAGCAGCTATAGAAAATTACTTTCAGCAAATGCTAACAAAATTGCCAGAAAGCTGGTGATAGAATGAATCCAATATTAAATCATTTTGATAAAACAAAAAAATGTGAAATCATATACAACGATTATAATGTATTTAAATACGAATATAAAACTATTGAAGAAGCAAAAACTATCTATGATGAATTAAAATCCAACAATTTTAATGATTTCTATTTTAGAGTATTTTCTAAAGATTTTGATTATATACATAATTATGGAGAAGAAATATATGATTTAGAAAGAATCGAACCAAATGAAGTATTATATCTAAATGAAACAATAGAAGGACTGCCAAATAATAAAGCAAAAGGAAAAAAAAGAAAGATGACTATCCTGCCTATTTTAGAATGGGATTTATTAAAGGGGGGATGATAAATAATGTCATATCGTAGTTCAGTAAATAAATCTTATGAAAATAAAGAATCTCCTAAAGGATATTATTATGTTAACAGAGTAGAACCCACTAACGGAACTAAAGAAATACTGAATCATTCTGAGAAATATGCAAATCCTAATTTAATCTCTGGAGTATTAATTGGAAAAATGCAAGCTTTAAAACCATTATGTTTTACCCAAAGTCTATTGGCAATAGTGAATAGTAAGCCAACATATCTTTTACACAGGGAAGCTGGAAAAATAGTACTGTCAGGTTCACAACTAAAGGGTGCAATTAAAACATACATGCAAGCACTTAGTATGTCTTATGACGATGAAGAAAGAATTGATAAAAACAAATTAGATCTTGTTAATTCGATAACGGGATATATGGGATATACATCAAGAATAATGTTCAAAGATATTATAATAGATGAAAAAGATGTTGAAACCGAAATAATAGTTGGAAAACTACAATGGAGTCAAGCAGACAAATTAACTCGTGAAAATAAAATCAGATTGTATAGTCATAAAAAAACATGAAGAATTAGACAGAAAAGTTAATTTTGAGGTTTTACCTCCCGGAAGCGCGTTTACTTTTGAAATACTATTAAATGGGCTAAAAAAAATGAAGAAGCTGGTTTGTTATTTTTAGCTATGGGATTTTCACCTAAGGATAGATTTGCTCTGAAAATTGGAAGAGGTAAAAACTTAGATATGGGATCGGTAAAATTTATTCCAGAACGACTACTTACTCCTAAACATAGTTTTGACGTGTCTCCAAATATAATAAAAGATAAAGACTTAGTAAAGTTGATTTTTAAGAGCGTTAACAAATACAAATCACAAATGCACAAAAAAAATCTGGAAAATTTACAAAAGATAATAAAGGATTCTGAAGGTGTGTTTCAAATATGATATCGAAAAAAAGAAATTATACAAGATGCTGAAGAAGTAGCAAAAAAAATTTTTAGAAAAATTAAATTCAGAACAACAAATAAATACTACAATTAATGTTGTTAAGAAATATATGTCTTACATAAAAATTTTTGACGTAGATTCTTTTTTTATCTATAAATGAAAGTATAATGGATAAAAGCCTAATAGGAAATGATGAAACCTTTAAAATGCTGAAAAACATTGTTAAGGTAAGAAAAAAAATAAATATTCAAAAAAAATGAAATGCTAAATTTTTAGGATATTTAGCAAGAGCGTTAACATTTTACAAGTAAAAAAAATCTGTCGACCTCCCTATAAGTTAAAAAAACGGTGGGAGTCGACAGATTTGTTATAAGAATAATAAAATTGTTTTAATAAACATTTGAATGCACTTTAAGAAAAATCAATACTAAATTAACTCAACATGTTCAGCATTAAACAAAAATTTTTCTTTTTTTTCTTCTATCTTTATTTAACTTTATATTAGGTAAAAAAAAGAACTTTTTCTCCTTCCCTTATTTTGTCTACTTGTTCTTTATATCTTAAATTATAATGGTTAAAATAAAATTCTTTATTTTTTTCCGAGTTTTTGATAAATCCAAAACCTTTGCTTTTAATATAATTATTTATTTGTCCTTGAATTCGTGGCATATATTTAAAATATAATTCGTCAAGTTTTTGATGCACTTCATTTTCTGAAAATTGTAAAGAAGTACCTTCTAATTCTTTTATTATAAATTTATCTTTAAAAGAATAATTGTATTTATCAATCAATTTCTTAAAATAATTATAAAATAATAATGCTTCTTCCATATTACCAAGATCTTGTGATATTGAAGCAATATGTAAAAAAAGATCTATAGAGAATTTTATAATTTTTATCTTCTTTGACAGATTTTACATAATACCATAAAGCTTCCTCTTTGTTAATCTTCAAAACAATATCTCCAATATAAGTATCAATTATGCCATTTCTTAGTTCGTTTCTAATCCAAATTAAATTAGCTTTAGCACTTTTTACTTCTCCTTGCAAGCCTATGGAATTGTAATATTTACTAAGGTACCAGTATTTGTTTTTGGGGTTTATAAAATTAGGATTTAAAGGTTGAATTTTATTAAAAAAAATTAATAAAATCTTTTTTTATTATTTTGAAATAATAATTTTCCATAATATGAGGCATATCTAGCTAAAGTACTATCATACTTTACCGGATTGTCTTCTATCTTTGATTGGGGGGGATTTTGATCGTTATTAAGAAGTGCAGGATTAACTAAAGATAGTAAATACATTTGATCTTTGAGATTTACTTTCGAAGATTTTAGATATCTTATTAATGAATTAACAATATAGGAATAACTAGAAATTTCAACATTGATGAATTCAAATAATTCCATTAATTCTTTATATTTTTGAAAATCAAAACCATCTTTAAAATATTTAGAGCAAATAACCCAAGCATATGCATTTATTGTGTGCTTAATTAGTATATTTTTGTTTTTAATGGTTTCATTAATCCTTGCTTTAGCAATTTGTTCAGCTTTATCTAATTCTCCTTGTTTCCTAAGATTAAAAATTAATTGAGAAAATTGAAAGTCATTTAAATTGTCATAATTTACCTCACTCATATCTTTTTCCCCCCCCTATAACGATAATAACAGACGTTTTATGTTATATCGACCTATATTTGACGTTCGGTTTTTATATATTATAACATTTATTTTACATAATAGGTAAAATGATAGAATTTGATGAAATGAAAGAAATTTTTGGTCCTATTCAGACTAAATTCAATTTTTTTTAGTAAAAATTGATAATTTGATTAAAAATCATATAAAATAAAACCAGAATTTATTGATTAAATAGATTTAATTATAACAAGAATAATTTAGATTTTATAGGCATTAGATAAATTCGCAACCGTTATTTAAAAATAATGGTTGACTTTTGTAATTTTAAATGTTAAAATATTAACAGTTTTGTATAATTCTATAATAAAGTATTTCTTCTTACTTTTTTTGGAAGCTTCACAGACAAACTGTCAGCATTATTAATTATGACTTTACAGTCTAAATTAATTGTGTTCTTCTTTTTCATAAATTAACTGCCCTAGAGAGAACAAAAACATCATTTATTTATTCACTAAAAGGTATGATCCAGCCAAGATAACTTTCGATATTTCTATCTTAATTATTAAAATTATATAATAATTTTATTTGTTCATTGAAAAGAAAGTTTGGAACGTGGTTTTCCAAGCCTTAATATGGTTCCATACATTACCCAAACTTATATATAATGTTACTAAATGTGCTTTAAAAAGGTCTTTTCCTTCCCAAGATAAGAGAGACTTTATTTTCTTGTTAAATGTAAATTATATTATTTACGTCGCACTTGTCTTAAAATATTTTTCTTAATATTTATTTAACAACAATAACTGCTTAATTAGGTACTTAAAAAAATGATAGACTTTTAAAGACACTATTTTTAATTATAAATGGGTTAAGGGCAGAACCTTTCTCCCTTCTCCTTTTTCTTCAGTGAAAATACCGAAGAAGTTAAAAAAAAGTTAAAAGGAGTGGTAAATATGTCTAAAATAGTTCCATCTTATGAACATATAGAAAATTTAAAAGTTAAACCAACTGAAGAAGAATTGAATATATTGAATTTTTTTTGAGGGAATATCCTGATGATTCTTTGGAAGTTACTATAAACCTTTTCTAAATGGAGAAAAACCTGATATAGCGATTATAAAAAAAAGAATTACGGAGTTTTTTTTAATAACGGTAAAGGATTGGGACTTAAATAACTATAGATTAGTTGATAATAGTAAGCAAAAAAAAGCAACTTAAAAAAAATTAAATGGTTTTTAAAAGAAGACAATACACAAATTTTATCCCCCCCTTTTCACAAGTTGAACATTATAAGAACAATATTTACTCATTTCATATAGAGGACTTGGCTAAAATGAAAGCACTCAATTCAAGAATGTATACAATTGTTAAATGTGGGGGGGTTTTTTTTAGTAAAGCAACAGATTATGAATTAAGAAAGAAGTATGGAATTAATTTCGATAATAATAATCAAAAACAATATATAAAAGTATTATCAAAAGATACTTTAAATAACAATAATTTTAATGATCTTTTAAATAGCTTAGGTTGGAATAAAAAATATCAAGAACAGCTTTTTACAGAAGAATTATATAAAAAAATTTGTTAAAAAAAATTTATTCCACCTATACATTATTTAGAAGAAGGAGAAGATTTTCCAATAGATACCAGAAAAAAACCGAGGAGAACTTTTTAAAAGTTCAGCAGGGTCTCAAAAAAATTAAAGGTGTCGTTGGTTCGGGAAAAACTACAATTTTAGCTATGAGAGCAATAAATGCATATAAACGTACAAATAAACCCGTACTAATCTTGACATATAATATTACATTGAAAAATTATATAAAAGATAAAATAGCAAAAGTTAAAGCAGAATTTCCTTGGAATAATTTTATTGTTTTAAATTATCACTATTTTATTAATATGCAATTAAACAAAGTGGGGATTTATATTATTCCACCACCGATAGATTATAATAAAGAAAAAAAAGAAGAATATTTTGAAGAAAATTATTATTCAAACGAAACTTTGTTCGAAAATCATAAAAATGAGCTTGAAAAGTATTCCGCGATTTTTATTGACGAAGCCCAAGATTATAGATATGAATGGTTTGTAATTTTAAAGTCATTCTTTTTAGAAGAAAACGGAGAATTTGTTATATTTTGTGATGAAAACAAAATATATATGGAAGAGACTTAGATTCAGAAAAAAAAGGTTAAAACAAATATTCCGGGTAAATGGAATAAAATAGAGACATTAGACGCATCGTACAGATCAAATGAAAATTTGGTAATTATTGCTGATAAATTTCAGAAAGAATTTTTGAGAAACAAATATGAATATGAAAAGATAAAATCAAAAAAAATCAGCGATTACCGTTTGAAAAGAGAATTACAAATTATTATTATATAGATGACAAATATGAACACAAAAATGATTTAATAGCTAATTTAGTAATTAATGAATATAATAATCTTTCAGTTAACTCCGATGATGTTTGCGTTTTAAGCTCTTTTAAAGAAGATCTTAGATATATAGAATATAAATTTAGAACAAGTTTTAAAGAAGACACTCATACGACTTTTTTTTGGAATTTGAATTGTATAATGAATTAAAGGAAATTTATTCTAAAGATTGGAAATGTGAAGAGTGGTGGAAAAAAAATTTTGTGATGAAGTTGAAAGAATAGAAAATGCTTATAAGTTTAACTTTAAACTACATTCTTGGCAAATAAAGTTTTCAACAATTCATAGTTTCAAAGGTCTGGAAAGTTATGCTGTAATTTTGATAATTAATTCTAAAGATTCAGAAGAACTTATCTATACTGGTATTACACGGGCTAGAGAAAGCTTGATAGTTATAAATAATGGCAATAAAAAAAATATGATGACTTTTTCAGAAAAAAACATGCAATTTCAACATCTTGCGAGCATAGTCGCTTAAAAATCTTTCAAGTTAAATTTTTATTCTTCAGTTGTTATCACTATAGCTACTTAATTCAATAATATTTTAAGAAATAGAATTATTAGAATATGCCTGCGTGATTTTAGGAGGCTAATATGAATATTTTTTTATCCAGTTTCGGGAGGAAATGAAATAGGTGCCAGTTGTTATTTTTTTTCATTTAGGAGATTCTAAAATCATTGTTGACATGGGAAAGAGATACTTTGGTAAAAAAAAGTATATCCTGATTTTCTTACGCTTATTAACAAAGGTTTTATCGATGGTCTTTGGGAAATTGATGCTGTGTTTATTTCTCATGTCCATCTCGATCATATTGGTGGATTAATTAATTATATAGATGAATTAGTAAATGCAAATATTTATATATCAGCTGAAAGCTTTGAATTGTATAAGGCGGTATTGTATTGCAATCTAAAGAAAACAGATGAGAAGTTAGAAAGTTTTTTTTATGGAAAAAAAATAAACAAAATAATGGAAAAAAAACTGTTTTGCTTTACTATGGGGGGGAAAAATACAACATAAAGGATTTGCAAGTTACTTGTTTTAAAGCAGGTCATATTCTTGGTGCTTCTAGTATATTAATAGAATACAAGGATAGAAAGATATTATATACAGGAGACTTTACAGACTATGACTTAGAAGCAGTAAAGGCACAACAGTTACCCAAAAGTTTAGAAGTTGATATTTTAATTTCTGAGAGTACTTATGGTTATTTTGAAAATAAAATTAACAGAAAATCTGATGAATTAAATTTCATACGTAGAGTAAAAATATCATTGATAATGGTGGAAATATTCTTGTACCCACTTTTGCATTAGGAAAAAGTCAAGAAATTGCTTTAATACTAAAAAAATATTTAAATAATGGTATACTGCCAAATAATATGCATGTTGTCTTAGATGGTTTATGTATCACGTATTCACTAATCTACCAAAAATCTGGGATTACGATTTTTAACGATAACATTAACATAGCAAAAAGTAATTTCCATAAAAAAATTAATAACTTATCTAGAACTATTGTTATAACAAGTTCAGCTAATATGGCGCCTTATTATAGTAGATCCTATTATTATTATAAAGAGATGATGGATGACTCAAAAAAAACAAATTGTTTTTATCATACTACCGAGATGAAGAGTATGTAAAAGAAAAATATATAAATAAGTTTAAAAGAAATCAAAATACATACTTCTATAGAATTGCGACTCATGCGGATGTTATTGGTATAAAAAAAACTTGATAGAAAAAAAACACAACCTAAGAAAGTAATTTTTGTCCATGGTGACTTTTCATCTAAAAATAGGAATAATATATATTCCTTGTTTATAAATTTTTTTTAAATGATATAGAATTCATCCTTTCTTTAAATAACAAAGAATATTATTTTTAATTAAATTACATATAAAATTAGCTTTTTTTTAGGAAAGAAGGCCTTATGAGAACAAGGATTTTATCCTGTAAAGTTTGCCTATTTTCTATGATACAAGCCTCAAAAATATGCTAAAATATTCAAAATTAGTAAAAATATTACAAATTAAGATAGGGACTTTAGAAATTGATATTTTCTAAAAGGAAGCATTTGAATTTATAGCGAGTCGAGGGCAGAGCCCTGTCCTTAATACATAGGAGGTCTAAATATGAAAGATTATTTTATTAGTGCTCTAAATAGCGAATTGAGATACCAAAAAGATAAGAAGGATAATAAAAATAGCCAAATAGTTAAAGCTCAGTTATTTGAATTATTAAAAGCTATGAGAAAAAAAACTTTTTACTCCAATAAAATATAAGAAGATAATAGAAAATAATACTAATGCTCCTGTAGAAAACTTCGATATTAGACGTACTTTAAATAATTGGGGGGGAGTTAATGATTTAAAAAGTTATGAGACTTGGTTTCATAAAACAAGAGAATTAGAACGATACTTTCTAAATATTTTGAGAAAAGAAAACATAAAACAAAATATTCAAGAAATTGATAAATATTTAGAAAAAGGAAGGATTCCAGAAATTACTTATTCAATGGTTTTTTTTATCTTATATCAGAAACAGATGAATTTTCTCAAGAAGATAAAAAAAATAATAAAAAAAATATTTGTCAGAAACGATTTATTTTAATTCAATGATGGTTTTCAAAAATGTGTTGGGGGAAGCTTCTGCAAATTTTATTAAAAAGGGAAAAAAAATTCAACTTATTCTGAGAAGGAAAAATATAAAAAAAATAATAATCAGTAATACTTCTAGAATTATTTGGATGGGAGAAAATAGAGATACTATAAATAAGGCGATGGATTTAAAATCTTCTCTAAAATTTACTGAAATACAAAATGAAACGTTAAAAAGAGAATTAAAAAAATGTTAAGCAAAATGCAGAGTTGTCAGTAATATTTAACTTGTTAAAAGAGATGAATTCTTTCAAATATGAAGAAATAATTAGTAACGTTTTTTTTAGCTTGCAGCAAATTTTCAGAATTAGAAAAAGAACAAATTAGTTTACCAAAAGAGTTTAAATATATGGAATTAACTATTAAATTAATGAAAAATTCTTTAATGACATAGGAGTTACTGAGTATGGGACACTAAATGAACTTATATGTGCAGACGAGAAAGTAGTTGAAAAGTATGAATATTTAGGAAAACCTTTTCTTCAAAACGAAAAGAAAAACTTACAATTAATCAAAACTGGGATTATGTATAAAGGAAAAGTAATTTCGAAACCAGTTGTAAAAGAAATAGAATAGAAAAATTCAAATATATTTTAGGTACTTTAGAAATGAATGTTTTTTTAACTTACTTTGGACAGAGCTTTTTTTTGTAGTGTGTTTTGTAAAAATTGGAATCTAAAATCTTGATAAAATTTTATTTTTAAAATGCAAAAAATAAAATCATAATAAGGGGTGGTCAAATGTCTCAGGAGTATTTTATAGGAATTGATTTAGGTACCACCAATTCCTTAATGGCCTGGTCAAGAGTTGATTCAAATGAAAAGTTAAGAACAGAGATAGTTGATATTAGTATGATAGACGAAAGTGGTGGAAAAATAAAAAAAATGATAGGTTACCATCAGTTTTATACTTTGGAAAAGATCTTCCAATAATTGGAAATTATGCTAAAAATATGATTGTAACTAGACCAGATTTAGTTTTGAAATCAGTAAAAAGTTATATGGGAGAGGGAAAAGTTTTTGAATTTAACCAAAAACAATATAAGACCTCCGATATTCAATCTTTTCTTCTTAAACAAATGTCAATATCTGCAAAAGAACTATTTGGATTTATTCCTCAAGATGTTATAATAACTGTTCCAGCTTCCTTTGATTCAGATATGAGAAGAGAGACTTTAGAAGCCGCTAAAAAAAAGCAGGTTTCTTAGTTGAAAAATCAGATGGTTCATATAAAATATTCTTTTGGATGAACCTCGTGCAGTTATTTTTGATTTTATTAACAAACACCAAAATGGTGAGATCCCAGAATCATTAATCGATTTAAATGAATCAAAAAAACGTATTAGTTTTTGATTTAGGTGGGGGAACTCTTGATGTATCAATTCATAAAATACACTATGATGGAAAGATTAAATAGAAGATTATGCTGTATCGAGGTATACCAGATTAGGTGGGGGGGACAATTTTGATAAATTAGTTGCTCAAAGATTGATGGAAATATATTTAGACGAAAATTCTATAGAAAGGAGTTCTTTAGAAGATATTGAAAAGAATAAGTTAGAGAAACAGTTTTTGCAAATTGCAGAAGAAGTAAAAATTGAGTTGAGTAAAAAAAATTGAGAACAATGAAATATTTGGTTTAGATAGAAAAAAATGTTTGTTATGAAATATTAAAAGGAAACCTTTATGATGGAAAGATATTTAATTATGATATTTCAATAAATGAATATAAACAAATTATCTCTCCATTATTAGCAGATCATTTAGAATTTGATGATTATAAAAATATAGAAAATATCAAAGATGTTGATAATATAATATACCCAATATTAGATGTTCTAAATAAATGTTATGAACGCCTAGGAACAGTTCCTAAGATAGATGCTGTAATACTCAATGGGGAATGACAAAGTTACAACTTATAAAAGAAAGAATAAAAGAATTCTTCGGTTTTGAGCCACTTACTGTAACAGATCCCGACAAATCTGTTGCCAGAGGAGCTTCTGTATTTCATTATTATATACATAGAGGATACAAAGCTACAAAATTATGAATGATACTATAGGCATCAAATTAGTCGATGGAACAGTAAAACATTTAATTACTCAAGGTACCGTTCTTCCATATAAATCAAAAGAAATTGACGAGTTTAAAGTTGAAAAAGAAGGAATCAACTCACATTGATCTTCCTTTTTATATGGGAAGCAGAAGAGATACCCAACCACCAAACAGAAGAATTGCTACTAGAAGAATTAATTTTGAAAAAGGTTTATCAACCACTGACAAAATAAGTATTAGTGTTGAAGTAGATGAAATAGGACTAATGAAAGTAAATGTTAAACTCAACGGTGATGAATCAAATGTATATCAAGTTCAAATACTAACAGGCATAGATGAAGAATCACAAGTTAAAGAAATAAAACAAAATACTCAAAGGATTTATGTAAAAAAAACCTAAAGGTAATGTTCTTCCAAAAAAAATCTACAATCGATTTCTACATCAGAAAACTATCAGAATTAGATTATTGTTATGACGTATATCGTAGGGGGGGATATTTAATGAAAGATATAAAAGATCTTGAAAAACAAATATTAAATGCTCAAAATTATAAAGAGTTTGTCCCCATTCTTCTAAATAAATTGTCAACTACAAAAAAAACGGGATTTACTCGTATAGTTCAATTATTAGGAAATATAATGGACTATTATAATTATTCCGATAAAGAAATATTGAGTAAATTAATGTATTATTCTTCTCCTATGACTTTAGCTTTCAAAAGTGAATTAGAAATGAATACAAAGATTAGAACATGTATAGAAGCTATAGGAAAATCAAAAGATAATTCTGTAGAACAACATATAATAAATGTTATTTCTTCAACAAATAATCTATCTGTAATTAATTCTGCATTAATATCTTTAGGAAAGGTTGGATATTCAATGAATTCAATTAAACTATTAGAAAAATGATTTATTCAAATTTTAAGATTAATACTTTTTGGGCTTTAGGAAAAATAGCTTCAAGAGAAAACAACAAAGATTTAAAATTTAATGATATAAAGTATTTAGAATCTAAATTATTTAAGGTAATCAAGCAGTTAAGATCACCTGAAGAAGTTAACAATTTACTTTACACTTTTGGAGAAATTTTTGACAATAGAAATGAATCCAATCTTGACAGTAATGAAAGAGAAAAATTTATAATAAAGTTAGATCATTATATTAGTGAAGTAAGGACTAACTTGAATTTTAATCATAGTCAAGAAAGTACTTTCAAAAACAGATGGAATGTATGTACAAAAATGATTCAAGGTACAAAATTAACCACTGAAGAGTACGAAGTTCTCTTGGCTTTAAGAAAACAATAATCACGTAAATTCTTCTCAGTAACTTAATTTATTACCTCAATAATAAATTAGCTTAAAAATATTATATATTTTAATGATTCGATTTTTTTTAAAAGCTTGATAAATTTTCAAAATCAAATTTAAGGATAATTTAGGGAAAAGCTCCTTTTCTCCTCCTTACCCTAGAAATGGTATAGAAGAATAAATTAGTCAATAGAAAAGCCCTTCTATGACATCATTAATTAAAAAAAAGGTGGGATAATAATTTGTCCTTAATTATTTTTATTATCTTTGCAATTATCGGAATTTATTTTCTATTTAAATTTGAATTTGCTTTATCCATTCTATTTTTTTTCTAATCGCTTTTATAATTATAGACGTTTCATTGATAATCCATATAACTCGTACTAAAAGAATAATAAAAGAATTAGAAGAAGATATTAATAAAATTAAAAAAAATCAAGAAAAGATTATACTAAGAAAAATGTTGATAGAAAATTTTCAAAAATAGAAAAAAAATAATAAATAACTTTTTGAATATTCATATTAAAAGACAACAAAGTAAAAATGACAAAAAAATGTAATCGATATACAGGATTTTAATATCGTATGCAATTTTAAAAATCTGTCGACCCCCCCAATAAGCTAAAAAAAACCT
>JMBV01000104.1_pt1 | contig 31898 bp, 41 predicted proteins | sample 616531 | NCBI WGS metagenome assembly JMBV01 (sample SAMN02727904, study PRJNA239997) | anaerobic digester metagenome | biome: anaerobic digester; isolation source: mesophilic anaerobic digester inoculated with municipal waste water sludge... | place: Germany: Bielefeld University, CeBiTec ...
TCATACTCTATTCCCAGCGAAGCTAATCCCTGTAACTGCTCACTTACACCATAGGCGGAATTTCCGGGAAATGTGCCGGCGTAATGAAACATGTACGACTGAAAATCGCCAAACAAATGGGCTGAGGACAGTCTACCTGAAAAGCCCAGAAAAAAAAGCTCTCCCTTGCAGTGGGCGAAGCATAACCGGTCCAGTCCATCCATGCATTGAAAAAAAATTCCTCTCCTTCCTATCTGCCAGAATACTCCCTGCATGAGCGGCACAAAATTATTCACAGAATCCTTGAAGAAGAAACTGGAGTAGTTCCGTAGCACTTCCTTCCTGGGGGGGAAAGAGCCTGCCCGGAACAGCACTCTATCTGTTTCGTACTGATAATAAAGAGTCATATCCACTTTATCAACAGCCTCTCCCCCCCACCTGGTATCTTAAGCAGATTCACTCCCGCGTAAATAGTGTGGGTGGAGTCCCATGAGATACCTCCCTGTGGTTTCAGCCATATACCATTCTGGGTTTGGGAATCGATGAATGCCGATTTTTTTAAATTCACGGTTATCGAAAAAAATAATCAAATCCCAGCCTCCACAGGTACTCTTGTGCCTGCAACTCAGGTACTACAAACAATATGAATAATGCAAAAGCAAAACTTTTCCACATACGAGAATCAATATAACCAACAAACTTGCAGAAGCAATAACGCAATGACAGCATTGTAACATTCACGGCGGTAAAGATAGTATAAATTTCAGGAATCAGATCTGTCTGTCCCGCCATTTGCCGCTACGAAGGTATATAAAGGACAGTGTTGTCAGAAGAGCCCAATAAACATGCTCCGTGGTCCAGGCTACAGCTACTGAAAAGCGCATATAAACTATAACAAACCACATGTAGCTCAGGTAAAGAATGAGCGTGAAAATCTCAAACTTAAGAGCAGTACGGGTATTTCCGGTCCCGGAGACAGCACTGAATAACACCGAACCTACACTATAGATTGGGAGAGATGATATTAGCACATAAAGAGGCTTGACAGTATTACTGATAAGCAACGGATCATCGGTATATATATGAATCATTGCACGGGGGGGAAAAACAGAAACGGCGACAATAACACACAGCATAACCATTAGGCTGATGAGCGCGACTCTTTTATCAGGTTAAACACCTCGTCTCTCTTTCCTGCCCCCCCATGGTATTGCTCACCATAGTGCTGGTTGCCGATCCAAGTGCATGTGAAGGGATGGTGAATATGGTGTAGAAGCTACGCACAATATTTGTGACTGCCAGAGGGCGCTCACCCATATAGTTTTCAATGAAGACAAAGAAAAGCATCCAGGTGACAATTGAGAAGAGATATTGTGCCATCATGAAAATCGAGATATCGAGTACTTTTTTTTAACTACACGCCATTGAAACCTGATCTTTTGAAGCCATATTTTTCCAAATCCACCGTTTTAGTTGTATAGATAAGGAAAAAAAGAGTAGATGACACTTCTGCAATTACTGATGCAAGAGCAGCACCGCCAATGCCCATCCGGGGGGGCATCCCCAGATTTCCGAATATAAGCCCGTAATCGAACACCACGTTCACCAAAGCCATGACTACAGCATTGGCGGTAAGCACTTTAGTTCGAGCAATGCCAATATAGAAGGCCCTGAACATGGCATTGACAAACGCGAACACAATCCCGAAAATACGCCACTTAAGATATTCCGCTGCGGCGTTTGCCACATTTTCTGACTGCAACATATCAGGAAGCCACTTAACAGCACCGTATCTTAGCAAAGGTACAAGTAATATTGCAGGTATAAGAAGAAAGAGAGCACCCTGAATAACAATATCGCCTATCTTGCCAAAATTACCTTCTCCATTGCGTCGTCCTATAAGGATCTGGCTTCCCATGCTGAAACCAAAGCCCAATGTGAACAAAGCTATATAGATGACTCCACCCAAAGCCGATGCCCCCCCAGCTCCACCTCACCCACACGGCCGAGAAAAGCTGTATCTATCACCTGTATGATGTTCTGCGCCAGAAGGCTCAACAGGATAGGCGTACTGATCTTTATGATGTGCTTATTGGAATACACCTTAATTTGCAAAAACCGTCAGTTGGTACTGCAACTGACGGTTTAAGAATACTATCTTTTTATTTTATTGGTTCCGTCCTCAAGGTTGACTATTGTAGGAAGGAATGTTTTTGCTTGCTCAAGTGGGATCGTTGCATAACTCATGATGATAATAATATCACCTTTATGCACCTTACGCGCCGCTGCCCCGTTAAGGCAAATTATACCGGATCCGCGTTCACCGCGAATGATATATGTTTCAAAGCGCTCCCCCCCGTTATTGTTGTTTACCACTGCCACTTTCTCATGTACAAACATATTTGCAGCATCAATCAGATCCTCGTCAATGGTTATGCTGCCTTCATAATTCAGATTGGCATCGGTAACCGTGGCTCTGTGTATTTTCGATTTTAATATTTCTACCAACATAAAAGTTATCTGTATCTGATATTGTCAATTAATCTCACATTGCCGCAGAAAACAGCAGTACAACCTACAATATATGCGGACTCTTGCCAGGATGAAACAGGCTGCAGTGAATTTCCATCAACAATTTCAAAGTATTCAACACTCAAACCGGGTACATTGTTTATCTCCCTTGTGACATGAGAAATGAGTTGCAAGGGCGACTGCTGTTCAGTCATCAGAGTACTATCATTCAAGATACGGTATATCTCAGAGGCTATTCCCTGCTGATCGGCCGAAAGGCGCTGATTCCGGCTGCTCATAGCTAAACCGCTTGCTTCCCTCACTATTGGCACTCCAACTATCTCTACATCAATTTTCAACTGTTTCACCATCTCCCTCACAATAACCAGCTGCTGAAAGTCTTTCTCCCCCCCGAAATAGGCTCTGCATGGCATTACAAAGGCAAACAGTTTACTCACCACCTGGGCAACGCCATTAAAATGCCCCCCCGGGCGGAACCGTCCTTCCATAACCTTGACAAGATTTCCAAAGTCGAAAATACGTGTATCAGCCTCCGGATAGATCTCCTCTTCGGATGGAGAAAAAAACAACATCCGCTCCAATGGTTTCCAACAGCTGAAAGTCTTTTTCGGGTGTTCGGGGATATAACTGCAAATCTTCTTTGTTGTTGAACTGCGTGGGGTTCACAAAGAGGCTTACAACACAAATATCGTTTTCAGCAACACAGCGCCTTACTAAAGAGGCGTGCCCATCGTGAAGTGCCCCCCATTGTAGGAACAAGCCCGATGGTTTTATTACTGTGACGATAACCTTGCAACAGCCCCCTCTAAATCCACTACGGTTTTAATGATTTCCATCAATCTCTTTTTTAAAGTGCAAAGCAACAAAATATTTGCCACATAAGAAAAATATTGGCATTATTTCTTGGCAAGAAAAGGCACAAAATAGCATCAAGCAATTGCGTATCATTATTTTAAAAAAATATCCTCCATTTTATTTTGTAATTATGTGGATTTTTTTATTATCTTTGTACACAACTTAAGATAATTAGCTACATGTCCCAGAAAAAAAATTTTATACATTTCGCAGGAGATTTATCCTTATCTCGAAGAGTCCACTATTGCAAATACTTCACGTTACTTACCCCCCCAGGCCATACAGGAAAAGGGTAAGGAGATCCGTGCCTTCATGCCTAAATACGGCAATATTAATGAACGCCGTAACCAGCTACACGAAGTAATTCGCCTTTCGGGGGGGATGAATCTCATTATTGATGATACCGACCATTCACTCATTATCAAGGTAGCTTCCATCCAGTCTGCACGAATGCAGGTTTATTTTATCGATAATGAAGATTTTTTTTCAAAACAGAGAAACTCTTGTCGATAAAGAGGGAGTAGAATATGATGACAACGACGAACGCAGCATATTCTTTATTCGAGGAGTGATGGAGACAATAAAAAAAACTGCGCTGGGTACCCGATGTGATCCACTGTCACGGATGGTTCAGCGCTCTTGCACCACTTTTCATAAAAAAAGGGATATGCCGATGACCCGTGCTTTAAAAATGCCAAGGTGGTTTATTCGGTTTATGATGAATTGTTTGAGAAGCCTTTTAACCAGAACACTGCAGAAAAGCTTCGATTTGATGGTATTGGAGATCCGGAAATTGAAAAAAATTAAAAGCAGGGGGGCATCATGGATTATAATAATCTCATGAAGCTTGCTATCGACTATTCTGACGGAATTATACAGGGTAGTGAAAATATTGATCCTGCAGTATCGGAATATATCCGGGAGTCAAAGGCCGGTTTTTTTGCCTTTCAGTGCCGACTTCGAAAAAAACGTGAGCGAGATTGATGCTTTTTATGAGAAGTTAGACGCCTGATTCTGTTAAATTACTTTATGAGGTTGTTTTTATCACCACCTATACACAAATATCTTTAAAAAAACAGAAGAAAGACTTTCTTCATCTTTTATTTGACATATTTTTTTTCGGATATTTGCGGGGTTGTAAACAAATTAAAGAATCGAATGAAGTTCAAATCCTTATACAAAGCTCTTATAGTAACCTTTGTCGCTCTTCTCGCAATTTCGTGCAACGACACACTTGACCAGGTAGGTTTCACCATTCAGCCCGAAAAGGATCGGCTTTCTGTGAATATCGATACGTTGAATCTGGAGGCACGCACCGTTAAGGTGGATTCAGTGTTTACAAAAACCAAATATCCGGTATTGGGAGAATATGAAGATCCCGCATTCGGCTCCATTAAGTCTGAATATATAGGCGAATTCTATTTCCCGAGGGTTCGGGATTCAAACCGGGTGCCGCCATTGATTCAGTTAAAGTAACAGTTTCATACACCACGATGGCCGGAGACTCTCTTGTTCCCATGGAGCTATCGGTTTATGAAGTTAGTAAATCGCTGAAAGGGCTTGGAGACTATTCCAATATCGATCCCAAAGCATACTCCGACATGTCTGCTCCACTTGGAAAACAAACCTTCACAGGAAAAAATTCCACTTACAGAATAGAGAATTATACATCGGGGGGTACACGTCGAGCAGCTATACAATCTATGATATTCACGTGAAACTGCCTAACTCACTCGGCGAAAAATTTCTTGCGGAATATAATAAATCAGATCATGGGAAAATGGTTAATGCAGATACCTTCAGAGAGTTTTTTTCCCGGTCTATACTTTACAACAAGCTTCGGGAAAAGCACTATCATAAACGTAAACCTCACTTCGCTGAAAGTACACTATCATTACCTTGATAAAAAGGATCATCAAAAGGCCAGGATACTATTCGCACCGATGCAATGTACCTGTACATTACCCCCGAGGTGATGCAGATCAACTACATTAATAACGACGACAGCAGGTTGCTGGAAGAAAACTCCACTCTCACTTATGTAAAAAGCCCGGCTGGAGTAAATACTGAAATAACTTTCCCGTTTTCAAAAATTAATGATAAGCTGAAGTCCCAGGCTCTTAACCTGGCAAACTTTACCGTTTACGCTCTACCGGATGCAACGGAGGACCCGATGGTGAAGATAAGCCCTCCCGATTATTTGCTGCTTGTGAACAAAGATTCCTTGAGTGGTTTTTTTTGAAAAGCGCAAAATTACAGACAATGTAACGTGCTTTTTGTCCGATAAGTTTGATGCGGCCACATATTCATATAAGTTCAACAACATCTCAACGCTGGTAAATTACTACAACGAAAAGTATAAGGGTGAACCCTTTGATCTGATATATTATCTGATTCCGGTGGATGCAACATTTACCACCGTGCAGCAGAGCTATTACTCTTCGGGCTCTAAAGTGCTGACATCTTTACACAACCAGATGTGGCCTTCCGCTGCAATATTGGATAAACGGCAGGGTAATCTGAAGCTGCAACTGATATTCAGCAGATTCTAGAATCCTGCAAAGAAATATTAAACCGGAAAAGCGTCTTTCTCTGACGATAGCTTTTCCAGTTTTTTTTATTATATCGGTTTATCTACTTATATTCATTTTATCTTAGAAGAGGAAACGCTGTTCGTCGGGACTTTTCCTGCCCAAATGCCGATAGGCAAGCTCTGTTACCTCTCTGCCACGGGGGGGGTACGTTTTATGAATCCCTCCTTGATAAGAAAAGGTTCATACACCTCTTCAATAGTGCCTGCATCATCGCCAACGGCTGTAGCAATAGTGGTTATTCCAACCGGGCCTCCCTTGAATTTATCGATGATCGTGAGAAGTATCTTGTTGTCAACCTCGTCGAGCCCGTACCTATCGATATTAAGAGCCTCCAAGGCGTAGGTAGCTATTTCTCTGTCTATCTGGCCGTTCCCTTTTACCTGAGCGAAATCACGTACACGGCGCAAAAGCGCGTTGGCAACACGGGGGGGAGTCCCCCTGCTTCGTGAAGCTATCTCCTCTGCTGCAATCTTTCGCAGCCAATATGAAGTATATCAGCCGAACGCAGGATAATACCGGTAAGGGTATCCATATCGTAATATTCCAGGTGCATGTTAATTCCAAACCGTGCCCTCAGAGGGCTTGTAAGCAATCCACTCCTGGTGGTTGCCCCCCCACAAGGGTAAAAGGATTCAGGTCGATCTGTATTGAGCGTGCACTGGGGCCCTTATCAATAAGTATGTCTATGCGGTAATCTTCCATGGCGCTATAGAGGTACTCTTCAACCACCGGTGAAAGACGGTGTATCTCATCAATAAAAAGTACATCGTTCCTTTCAAGTGATGTAAGTACGCCTGCCAGATCGCCGGGCTTATCGAGCACAGGCCCCCGATGTCACCTTAAACCCAACACCCAGTTCGTTAGCAATAATGTTTGACAATGTGGTTTTTCCAAGGCCGGGAGGCCCGTGCAGCAACACATGATCGAGCGATTCGCCACGCATGCGTGCCGCACTCACAAAAATCTTCAGGTTCTCCACTATCTTGTCCTGGCCGTTGAACCCTCCAAAGGTTAGCGGGCGCAGAGTATTCTCAAACTCACGCTCACTTTCCTGAAAATCCCGGTTGCTATGTATGTCGAATGTCTCTTCCATCATTTAATCTTGTACAAAATAGCTATTTATAGCGAGTTTTGGAAATTGCTTCTATATTCCTTTTTAACCCGGAATATTTTGCCCTTTTTACAGATGAATTGCGAAAAATCTGCCGGTAGGTATCTTCATTCATCTCCTGAAGCCTCTCGTAATCGAGCGAAAGGAATTCATCCGAGGGATTAAGTTCCGGCGTATTGTGTGGCCGGGCATACCTGTTCCATGGACACACCTTCTGACAAATATCGCATCCGTAAACGTTATTGCTTAACAGTGGCAAAATTTCCGGTGATATCTCGCATTTATTCTCAATGGTTTGATATGAGATACATTTCCCTGAATTGAGCCAGTGAGGTTTTTCGATGGCTCCCGTGGGACAGGCATCGAGGCACCGGCGGCACTTCCCGCAAGAGTGCGAGACAGGAGCATCGTAATCCAGCTCAAGATCGACAATCAGCTCCCCCAAGGAAAAAAAAGAGCCCTTGCCTGGAATAATCAACAGAGTGTTCTTCCCGATGAATCCCAGTCCGGCCTGAGCAGCCCAGAAGCGTTCCAGCACAGGAGCTGAGTCTGTGAAATATCTTCCTGAAACGCCGTGAAAACGAAGTTTTATAAATTCAAACAACTGTAACAGTTTTTGACGGACCACAATGTGATAATCATTCCCATAGGCATAGTAAGCAAACTGCGGCACGCTATCAGGCAGCTTCCGGTGGGGGGGGTAATAGTTCAGGGCGACCGAAATAATGGATTTTGCTCCTTCAACAAGGAGGCGCGGATCAAGCCTCTTGCTAATATTGCGTTCCAGGTATTTCATCCCGGCATGGTTATTCTCCGAGACCCACTTCATATAACGGGCCTCTTCCCCACTCTCTTCTGCTTTGCTGATGCCACAGGCATCAAAACCAAGTGAAAAGGCATATTGCTTTATTTCTTCAGAAAAGGTCATTCGACAAAAACACAAATAATAGTCTTGTATTATTCAAAAAAAACAACATCTGTTTAATTATTAATAGCGAACAGAATTTTAAAAACATGTCCTATTTCTATGTACAGATGGGTGTTCAATAAATATTTACCGAACTGTGAATAGAATAGGCTTCAAAAATACAAAAAGTTACGTACTTTTGCAGTTATAACAGGGAATATAACCTCTAATGGCGGAATCAACGTTAAAACAAAAACAACCGTTTCTCTTTTCTGGAGTTTTGCCGATAAGTTCGGCCAGCAACTGATCAATCTGGGGACGAGCATTGTTCTTATGAGAATTTTGGATCCATCGGAATATGGATTGATAGGTGCACTGGCTCTGTTTATCGCTTTTTCCGGATTACTTATTGACAGTGGCTTTACACGTTCATTGCTGAACAGAAAAACCATCTCGACGGCAGAATACAGCACTGTTTTTATTTCAATATTTCACTCGCTCTACTGCTGTATGTGATTCTATTTTTGGCGGCACCCTTTCTGGCTAAGATATTTCACGAACCTCGCATTGAACCTGTTTCGCGAATACTCTTCTTGTCACTGATATTCAATTCAGGAGGTATAATACAGCAGACACTGCTGACAAAGAAAGCCGATTTCAGGGGAATTACAAGGATAAATATTGCCGCACTACTTATTGCAGCTTCAGTGGCAATTGTGATGGCACTGAATGGTTACGGCGTATGGTCACTGGTAGTTCAAACAGTTCTTTTAGCCTTTTTCCGCACCATTTTCCTTTGGTTTTATTCGAAATGGAAGCCGGTGATGATATTCAGCTTAAAGCTTTTACGCTCTTTCATGGGCATTAGCAATAAGCTTTTGCTTACATCGGTAATAAACGCAGTTTCAACAATATCTACCCCCCCAGCATCATCGCTTTCTTCTATCCCAACTCCATGAAACAGGTAGGATATTACAGTCAGGCGAGTAAATATCAGGATATCCCTTTTGGTATCCTATCCAACTCTTTTCGTTCCGTATCGATGCTTATCCTACCGGAGATCAACAATCAGACAGAGAGGCTTAAACGGGTATTGAGCAAAATGATCAAATCTCTCGCTTTCCTCTCTTTTCCTGCGGGATTTCTGATGATTTTGATAGCAGAACCTGCCTTCGCTATTCTGTTCAAAGAGAAGTGGCTGCCAGCTGTGCCTTACTTCAGGATATTATGCCTTGCCGGAGTGATATCACCATTTGCATTTGTACTGAACGAACTATTTATCTCTCGAGAGAAAGCTAACTATTTTCTCGGGGTTGAGATAGTACGTCGCATAATTCTTGTGCTGCTTATTGCCCTGCTTTTCAGTTACGGTATAATTGGCCTGGCAGCAAGCTGGGTGATATACACATATATTACCCTTATAATCTCTCTGGTTTTATCAGGAAGGTTAGTTGACTATTCGTTGCTCGAATTCCTTACCGATGCCTTACCTTACGCCCTGGTAGCGTTTGTAAGCTGTGCAGTGGGATATTTAATCACCCTGAATATAACAGGGAATTACCTCTTTCTTGTCATCAACATTGTGCTTGTAAGCATACTCTATCTGTTGTTGTGCCGCCTGTTTAAGCTGGAGATGGCCAAAGAGATTGAGGAGTGGCTCTCTTCCAAAAGAAAAAAAACATGAAAAATCCTGACAACAACACCTTGGTATGTGTGATAATTGTTTCATACAATTTTGAGCCCTGGATTCACAAATGCATACCCTCGGTTCAATCATCCACATTGAGTGCAACTGTTCTGGTTATAGACAACAATTCGGCCGACTCCACATGCGAAACCATTAAAAGTGAATATCCTGATGTTGTACTCATTGAGAATAAGCAGAATCTTGGATTTGGCAAAGCCAACAATATAGGCATTAAATATGCCATTGAGAAAGGTTTCGAATATGTATTCCTGCTTAACCAGGACGCATGGATTGAGAAAGATACGCTTGAGAGGCTTGTGATAGCAGCGAAGAGTAACCGTTGCTACGCAATTATATCTCCCGTTCATCTGAATGGGAGAGGCAGTTCCGCCGATTACGGGTTCTCAGATTATACAGGGATAAAAAAACCGTGAAGAGGCACTGCATCTCCCTTCTGAGATAGTAGAATATTCTTTATAAATGCGGCCATGTGGTTGATTCCAGTTTCAATTTTGAAAGATGCGGGGGGGTTCGCACCAATATTTACCCATTATGGGGGGGAAGACCGTAATTTTGTGCTACGTGTTCAAAAGCTGGGATATAAGATTGGAATAGTCAGGTCTGCCTTTGGATATCACGACAGAGAAGCCCGTACCTTAAGCCGCACACAATATTTTTATTCGGAATATGTCTATTTTTTTTGACTGAAGCGGTAAACCCGACATATTCATATTTCAAAGCTTTTGCATACAGCCTTCTTGCCGCTCTGAAGAAAGCCGTGCTTGCACTTTTCTCGGGCAAGTATGCGGATTTTAAAGAGTACATATCCATTATATTCCGGCTTATAGGAAAAGCTCAGCCATATGCCGTACGCGAAATAATAAGGGGGGGACTGAAATTATGAAATAGGTAACCCGCATCAGGATATCCTTTCGGGCGTCGAATCAGCGCTGTGCCAAAAGGGGGGGACTGAAATCATGGAATAGGGAATCCGCTTCAGTAAGTAGCTTTCCATAAGACAGTCCGGCAAAACCAACGTCCACCGGACATAATGCATTATTCGTCAATACATTACGACCAGCCATAGTCCAATTGTTTTTGCTGATTGAAAAATGATAAAAACATTTACTTCAATATTACTATAAAACTGCCATGTATATCAGCCTGTTGAATATCCAAGAACTCTTATTCATGACTTATTAAAATAGGCTCATTAATGCTGTTTTACAAAAAAAAGTGCAGGTTTTCGTATCACCCCCCCGTTTCAATCATGCAAATATGAAATCAAGTTGCCTCCTCTCCAGGTTTGCCCTGGCAACCTGGATGGTGACCGGCTGACCAAGGCGGTACTCCCTTTTTGTACGACGACCTATCAGACGATAATTTTTCTCATCCAGTTCATAGAAATCATCATCCATCTCCCTAATCGGTATCATCCCCCCCTCGCACTTGTTCTCATTTATTTCAACATAGATGCCCCATTCAGTCACACCGGAGATAACGCCATCATACACTTTTCCCAGCTTGTCAGACATAAACTCAACCTGTTTGTACTTTATTGAGTCCCGCTCAGCGTTGGCTGCAACCTGTTCCATCTGTGAGCAGTGCTCACACTCTTCCTCCAGAGGCCCCTGATCCACACTCTTTCACTGTTAAGATAACGCTCCAGCAGACGATGTACAAGCATATCGGGATATCGTCGTATGGGTGAGGTGAAGTGTGTATAGTAGTTGAAAGCCAAACCATAATGCCCCACATTCTTTGTAGAATAGACTGCTTTAGACATTGTTCTGATAGCTATCGTCTCAACCAAATTCTCTTCGGGCCGTCCCTGCACCTTATCCAGAAGAGAGTTGATGCTTTTAGCCACATCTATTTTTGTACCTTCTGTTTTAATTTTATGGCCGAAACGAAGAATAAAGGTATTCAGCGTATCCAGCTTTTCAGGATCTGGGACATCGTGTATGCGATATACAAAAGTTTTTGCTTTTTTTTGCCTTTGGGCACTTTGCCAACAGCTTCTGCGACCGTGCGGTTTGCAAGAAGCATGAACTCCTCTATCAGGTGATTAGCTTCCTTCGATTCAACAAAGAACACACCCAGGGGTTTGCCATTCTCATCGAGGTTGAACTTCACTTCGTAGCGCTCAAAGTTAATTGCTCCGTTCGCAAAACGCTTCTCACGAAGTTGCTGCGCAAGAGAATTGAGGCTCAGTATCTCATCGCTGAAGTCACCTTTTCCCGTATCAATAACTGTTTGGGCATCCTCATAGGTCAAACGGCTATCTGAACGGATGACCGTACGTACGATACGCGATTTTTGTATCTCCGCTTTCTCATTCATATTGAATATAACCGAAAAACAGAGCTTCTCTTCATTGGGCCTTAATGAACACAATTCATTGCTTAACCGTTCAGGAAGCATGGGGGGGATGGTACGGTCCACCAGGTATATCGAGGTAGCCCTGTTCTCAGCTTCCCTGTCGATCAGGTCACCAGGTTTCACATAGTGAGTAACATCGGCAATATGTACTCCTACCTCCCATTGTGTGGGAGATATCCTGCGGATTGAAAGCGCATCGTCAAAATCTTTTGCATCCTTCGGGTCGATGGTAATGGTGAACACATCCCGAAAATCTTCCCGTTTGTCAAATTCTCCTTTGTCAAATGTATCGGGAATAAGATCAGCAAACTTTTCAACTTTTTCAGGATATTTGTATGGCAGATCGTACTGAGCCAGGATGGCGTGCATCTCGGTATCGTTTTGACCGGGTACCCCAAGAATATCTATCACTTTCCCCCCCACTGGGTTGTTGGCTTTCTCAGGCCACTCAACAATTTCAACAACTACCTTGTCTCCGTTCTTTGCGTCATTTAACTCTTCCTTCGGAATGAAAATATCGTTCGAAAGGAATTTACTGTCCATCACAAGAAAAGCAAAATGCTTCTGAACTTCCAGTACACCGACAAAGCGGTTTTGTGCACGTTCCAGGATATCGACAACAGCTCCCTCAGTCTCGGCACGTTTGCGCTTTGCCAGCAACTGTATCTTTACTCTATCACCATTCATGGCATGCTTGCTGTTGCGTTCTGGAATATATATGATATTGCCATCGTCGTCGGGCACAAAAAAATTCTTGCCGTTGCTCCTTCGTTCGAACCTTCCTTCAAGTAACAATCCACGGTTATTTATGCGGTATCTCCCACGTGATGACTCCAGAAGTACATCATCATCGCGCAGTTTGTCGAGTACATTTATCAGTACACGCCGCCCCCCTCTTCGCCACGGATGTTAAGCGCGGCTGCTATCTGCTTGTAATTAAACTGTTTATCTTTATTCTTCGCTAGAAAATCTGTAACGGAAGCGATGAGGTCTTTTTTTTCTGGGTTTTGTAACCGGGTGAATAGTCGTAGTTTTTTTTCTCATAATCGGTTGTTTTCATTCAAAAAAAATTGCATTCACAATTTATGAGTGCAAAGTAATAAAAATTTTGGTTTCTTTCCTGCATTTTCAATAATGTTTCGTTTTTAGTGAATCTTAATTTTCTAATCCTGACATAATAACTATTTTTGCGTAACAGTTAGTAAAACCGGCATGATTTAAATAATCATCAGAGGTTCTGTCTGAAATTATATAATTCAACTTTCGCATGTATTACAATTACAGCCCGCATTAATACATAATAAAAGTTCAGTATATAAAAACAGGCATATACAGATTAAATGATGAATAACAAGAAAATTCTTATAACCGGAGCTAGCGGATTTATTGGGAGCACGGCCGTTGACAAAGCCCTCAGTCTGGGTTACGACACCTGGGCCGGGATCCGCCGCAGCAGCAACCGGCAATATTTGCAGGATGAGCGAATTCACTTTATCGTCTTGGATTATACCGATAAAGAGATACTGAAAGGGCAACTCAGCACTTTTGTGAATGAACATGGCAGGTTTGATCATATTATACATGTTGCAGGCCTGACGAAAGCCCTCCATAAGTCGGATTTCGACAAGGTGAATTATGAACAGACACGACATTTAGCGGATGCACTTTTTGAGATCGATGCCCTACCCGACTCGTTTGTGTTGATGAGTTCGCTCAGTGCCATTGGCGTAGGCGACGAAATCAACTACACGCCATTAAACTCCGCCCACCTTCCCAAACCGAACACAGCTTATGGTAAGAGTAAGCTGAAAGCTGAGAACTATATCAAAAGCCTTGACGGTTTCCCTTACCTGATACTTCGCCCGACCGGTGTTTACGGGCCACGAGACAAGGATTACCTTATCCTTATGAAGGCAGTGAAGAGTGGGTTGAATGTGGGTGCAGGATTTAAAAAGCAGCTTCTGTCATTTATCTACAGCGATGATCTGGTGAGCGTTATTTTCACTCTTATTGAAAAAGGTATCCGCAGAAAAGAGTATTTTGTTGCAGACGGAGATCTGTACACAGACACTGAATTCAATAGCATAGTGCAGGAAGCGCTTCAAAAAAAAGCATGTGTTGCGGTTAAAGGTCCCGCTTTGGCTTGTGAAGCCTGCAGCATGGATAAATGAAAAAGTATCCGGGTTGTCAGGTAAAGCGACAACGTTCAACACAGACAAATACCTCATTATGAAGCAACGCAACTGGGCTTGCGATATTTCGCCACTGGAAGATGATATCGGCTTTGTACCCAAGTGGAAGCTGAGAGAAGGGATAGAGAAGACAATTGAATGGTATAAAAAGAGGGATGGCTGTAAAACATCAACAGATTAGTCATATGAAATACAAACTATTGGTTCTTGATGTAGACGGCACATTGGTGAACAGTAAGAAAGAGCTGTCGGAACAGACTTTGACAGCTCTTTTAAAAGTTCAACACATGGGGCTGCGCATTGTATTGGCTTCGGGGGGGCGCCCTGCCTATGGCCTGCGCCATCTGATTGAAAAACTTGAACTTAAGAAATGGGGGGGCGGATACATACTTTCTTATAATGGTGGCCAGATTATTGATGTTGGTAACGACAAGGTTATATTCGAAAAAAAGAATAGACCCGTCAATGATTCCTTATCTGGAAAAGAAAGCTCAGAAGAACGGTTTTGGTATCTTTACCTATCATAACAACCAGCTTATAACGACTAAACCGGGCGACAAGCATATTCAGGACGAAGCAGCACTTAATGGCCTGGAAATTGTTCCGGTAAAAAAAACCTTTCTTCAGTAGTGGATTTTTCACCCTGCAAGTGTGTTTTGTCAAGTGATGACGAAACAGCCCTAGTTGCTCTGAAAGATTACTGGAGAAAGCGTCTGGCAGGCGTCCTTGATGTATACCGGTCCGAATCGTTCTTCCTTGAAGTAGTACCGGAGTTTATTGACAAGGGAAATACCTTGGGTGTATTGATAGAAAAGCTTGGAATAGATGCAAAAGAAGTAATGGCAATAGGTGATGGCAGGAGAGATTTTTCAATGCTTCAGCTTGCAGGCTTTGGGGTTGCCATGGGTAATGCGCGGGATTCGATCAAAGCCTGTGCCGACTATATAACCGGGGACAATGATAATAACGGAGTAGCTACCGCGGTACAGAAACTTCTCATTGCCAGTACCCGTCCGGCAGATATTTCGCTTGACGAGCTGAACGCAGGTAACCGCGATACGCTTATGGGCAATCTTGGAATTCAATATACCTACGCTTCGGCAGGACGTGTTGAAGCTGTGATGCCGGTAGACAAACGAACACGCCAGCCTTTTGGAATATTACATGGCGGCGCTACGTTGGCGCTTGCTGAAACGGTAGCCGGACTCGGCTCGATGATTATTTGCGAACCTGACGAAATTGTTGCAGGCATGCAGCTCAGTGGCAATCACATATCTTCCGCACACGAAGGAGATACGGTACGAGCCATTGGAACAATCATTCATAAAGGCCGCTCCTCGCATATATGGAATGTGGATGTTTTCACATCTACCAACAAATTAATCTCTTCCATCAGAGTAGTTAACAGCGTATTGAGAAAAAGATGAGAGATCAGAATGCATATCACACCCTGGATGCACTTATAGAGCAAGACAGATGTTTTGCAATATTCAGGCTGCCAGAAGAAACCGCCCCCCCCGGTTTATTATGCAAACAAACGGGGGGGCGCCTTCTCTTTTTGGGAATGTTGATGACCTGAACGGGCAGCATGGATTTGTAATCGCTCCTTTCCGGGTAACTGCAGAATTACCCGTTATAGTGATACGGCCTGATTGCACCAGCCTCCCGGAAATGAATATTGTTATTCCGGAGAATCAGCAACGGAAAACCAAACCGCAGGTGTATGAGAGTACTGACAAGGTAAAGTATAGTATCTTGTTCGAACTATTCAAAAAAACCACTGTTAAACGGCAAAATGAAAAAGCTGGTACTGTCGAGGAGAAAGACAATTGACAGTGAAGAAGCATTTTCGCCAGGGCGCACATTCTTCAAAGCAGTAGAAAATATCCCCCCCAATCGTATGTGTATCTTTTCCATACACCTGAAAGCGGCACATGGCTGGGGAGTTCACCAGAAGTACTCCTGTCTGGAGCAAAAGAAAGGTGGCAAACCGTCGCCCTGGCGGGAACCCACTATTCCGGCAACAGCGATGTGTTGTGGGACGACAAAAATCTCAGGGAGCAGCACCTTGTAACTTCCTACCTTATAAAGCAGCTCTCTTGTTTTAACATAACACCGGGGGGGATAAACGGCCCATACACAGTTAAAGCGGGCAACCTGGCTCATCTGCGCACAGATTTAAGCTTCTGTATTCCTGACAAATCGAAGGCCGGAACTTTGTTAAATGCGTTCCATCCGACTCCTGCAGTATCGGGGCTTCCTAAAAATGAAGCCTGCCAGTTTATTCAAGATAATGAGGGTTACGACCGCCGTTACTATTCTGGATTCCTTGGTATGCTGGATACGAATGGAGAAACCGGAATCTATGTAAACCTCAGATGTATGCAAATTGAAAAAAATCGCTTACTTTGTTTGCCGGCGGAGGCTTGCTCGCCACTTCTTCTTTGGATGACGAATGGGAAGAGACAGAGCATAAGCTAAAGACTATGTTAGATATACTTGAATAAGTCGCGGGTATGTACTCAGAAAAAAAAGAATGTTTTACAATTAGTGGCGCTGCTCAAAGCGCATGGCATTACCGATATTGTATTGTCTCCTGGATCGCGAAACTCTCCTCTCATCCATTCTTTCGCTACAGATAAGTTTTTCACTTGCTACAGTGTAGTAGATGAACGGAGTGCCGGTTTTTTTTGCATTGGGTGTAATACAAGCTTCGGGCAAACCTGTGGCAGTATGCTGTACTTCAGGTACTGCTGCCCTGAATCTGGGTCCGGCCGTAGCAGAAGCCTTTTATCAGCAACTGCCGCTTTTGGTAATCACCGCAGACCGTCCCGCTGCATGGATCGGACAGATGGATGGGCAAACTGTCCCGCAAGCCAATATATTCAAGGAGATAACACGCTGTTCGGTTCAACTGCCTCAGATAGCAGATGATGAAGAAGAATGGTATTGTAACCGGCTTATCAATGAAGCAATACTTGCCTTGAGCTCAGTTGTTCAAGGCCCTACACATATAAATATTCCTTTGGACGAACCCTTGTTTGGCTTCAACAGGGAAACCCTTCCCTCTGTACGTGTAATACGCCAGTCTGTACCGGGATACATAATAAACAGGGAAGACGGTTATGACCGGCGATTTGCCGGCTATCGGAAACGTATGATTATAGCCGGGCAGCTGCCTCCTGAGAACGGCTTGGCCAACATCCTGTATAAACTCCGCGAGATATCGGGAGTAGTAGTGCTGTCGGAACAGCTCTCAAACATCCCCCCCGTAAAGGAGACTTCTCCTTTCGACATAGTACTTTATACGGCTTCTGGAAAAGAACTGGAAGAGCTAACACCCGATTTGGTGATAACACTGGGAGGACATATTGTTTCCAAACGTCTGAAGCATTTCATCCGTTCGGCAGATATCAGCGAACACTGGCATATTTCACCTTCAGGAGAGGTTACAGACACTTTTCAACGAGTTACTGACATTGTCAGGAGCGATGATGAAACATTTCTTAACTATTTGGCAGAGATTCCGCCCAATACGGAGGCGAAGGGTTTCCGTGACATATGGGAAAGACATTGTGCATCAGTCACCAGGCCGGAGGCCGCATTTTCCGATCTTTACGCGGTAGGAGCTTTTATGCAGAAGCTGCCGGAAGATGCCTCCCTCCAATTAGGGAACAGCAATAGCGTGCGACTGGCGCAATTGTTCGATGTTCCGCCTTCCACACGCCTTTATTGTAACAGGGGGACTAATGGAATAGACGGGTCGCTCTCAACAGCGGTTGGGTATGCTGCTTCTTCGGGCAGGCTCACCTTTCTGCTGATTGGCGACCTGAGTTTCTTCTACGACATAAATGGCCTTTGGAATAATTATAAGGATAGCAACCTGCGTATAATGCTGAATAATAACGGCGGAGGTGAGATATTTCACATTCTTCCGGGATTGAACAGATCGGAAGTGTTGAATGAATACATTACGGCAGCACATGCAACCGAGGCCGGAAGCTGGGCACAACAGCAGGGATTTATCTATCTTTCCGCCCGTAATGCAGAGGAGCTGCAACGGCATCTGCCGCAATTCATCGGCATGGAGAGCGAGAAACCTGTTCTGCTTGAAGTCTTTACATCCATTGAAAAAAAACGCAGAACAGATAAAATCTTATTATCATCAACAAAAAACAAAAAAAACAACGTTCCCGATAAGTGGACACTGAGAATGAACTTGTCTTAAATGTTTTCGATAAAAGATGTGCAGAAAGATAATTTATTTGTATTATGCCTTTACAAGATAACAACTGTTTTTTTTACTTGAATTATCAAGAGCAGGAAAAACTAATTTTAATAAAAACAGATCAATGACAAACAGAGAATGGAAGACTATTAAAGAGTATGAAGATATTCTTTTTGATTTTTATAACGGGATAGCACGGATTACGATAAACCGGCCGCGGTATCGTAACGCCTTTACTCCCAATACCACCGGAGAGATGAGCGATGCCTTGCGTATATGCCGTGAAGAAGCCGATATATGCGTAATAGTTATTACCGGGCTGGAGACAAGGCTTTTTGCTCGGGAGGTGATCAGAATGTAAAGGGTAAGGTGGATACATAGGCAAGGATGGCGTTCCACGCCTTAACGTGCTGGATGTTCAAAAACAGATCAGATCGCTCCCGAAACCTGTTATTGCAATGGTGAACGGATATGCCATCGGAGGAGGACATGTGTTGCATGTGGTCTGCGACCTGTCTGTAGCATCTGATAATGCTGTCTTCGGACAGACAGGTCCCCCCCGTGTGGGCAGCTTCGATGCCGGCTTCGGGTCGTCATACCTTGCCCGTATCGTAGGGCAGAAAAAAAGCCCGCGAGATATGGTTCCTCTGCCGCCAGTACAGTGCACAAGAGGCGCTTGAAATGGGACTTGTAAACAAGGTGGTTCCATACGAAAGATTAGAGGATGAGGTGGTTGAATGGGCAGAAGCATGATGCAGCACAGCCCGCTAGCGCTCCGCATGATAAAGGCGGGTCTTAATGCCGAACTGGACGGTCAGGCCGGTATACAGGAGCTGGCAGGTGATGCAACCATGCTTTATTATCTCACTGATGAGGCACAGGAAGGCAAGCAGGCATTTCTTGAAAAACGTAAACCGGATTTTACACAATTCCCCCCCAAATTTCCTTAATCTGATAGAATATGTTCCGGATAGAGATCATACCACATACACTCCTGTTCAAACAGCCGGCAGGCACATCAAGAGGTGTTTATACCGAACACAGTGTATGGTATGTGGTTTTCCGAAACGAGGAGGAGAAACATCATTACGGAGTAGGAGAATGTGCGCCGCTCCACGATCTTAGCTGTGATTATGATGCCCATTACGCCGAAAGGCTGGCCACTTTTTGTAAGATAACGGAAGAGAGACAGAGGGTTGATACGGAATTACTCCGTAATTACCCGTCAATCCTTTTCGGGCTGGAAACAGCTATGCGGCACTATAGGGAACGTAGATGGCAGCTATGGGATAGCCCGTTCAGCCGTGGTGAAGAGGGCATAACTATAAACGGGCTTATCTGGATGGGTGAGTATGCCGATATGTTAAAACAGATAGAATCGGTACTGGCAAGGGGGGGATTTAACTGTGTAAAACTCAAGATCGGCGCTATTGGTTTTGACCGCGAGCTAGCCCTGCTTCGTTTTATACGCAGCCGTTATAGTGAACGTGAAGTGACATTGCGCGTAGATGCTAACGGGAACTTCTCACCAGGGGATGTTAAGGAGAAGCTTCATCAGCTTGCCGGGCTTGGTATACACTCCATAGAACAGCCTGTTAGAGCAGGACAGTGGCATGAGATGGCCGGGTTATGTGAATCCTCACCGCTACCCATAGCTTTGGATGAAGAGCTGATAGGAGTTAACGATCCTGCTGAAAAGAGAAAGCTGCTTGAGACAATCCGTCCCCAATATATTATACTTAAGCCATCATTACATGGAGGAATTGCCGGATGTGCCGAATGGATGGAGCTTGCCGGCGAAATGGACATTGCGTGGTGGATAACATCTGCGCTTGAATCGAACGTGGGACTGAACAGTATTGCCCAGTGGTGTTCAACATTCAACAACTCACTGCCGCAGGGATTAGGAACAGGAATGCTGTATATAAACAATATACCGATGCCCTTGGAAATTAGGGGGGGAGACATGTTGTGGTTCAACCCGAAAGGAGGGATGCCGGATGTGTTCGAATACTTTTCATGATATGGACAAAATTATTATCGGCGGAATAGCTTATACTAAAGAAGATTTTAAAGAAGGCCGGAAAACCGGTTTCACCGGTGAATCTACTTTTCATCACCAACTGTATATGTTTTTGAAGGATTGGTTCTCCGGGACTCCAACAATGCGGCTGAACACTTCCGGATCTACAGGTGTGCCTAAAGAGATTATCGTGCGCAAAGAACAGATGCTGCAAAGCGCAAAGATCACATGCGACTTCTTCGAACTGAAAAGAAATGACAAGGTGCTGCTTTGCCTTCCGTTAGATTATATTGCAGGAAAGATGATGGTAGTACGTGCCCTATATGCAGGGCTGGACCTCTATCTTGTGAAGCCATCAGGCCATCCGCTTCTCGGTACAGATATCACGTTCGACTTTGCTGCAATGGTGCCGTTACAGGTATATAACTCCCTTAAGCGGGATAAAGAGAGAGAACGGTTATCTAAAATAAAACATCTGATAATAGGAGGAGGGGCAATTAATGAGAAAATTGAAAAAGCGCTGAAAGATTTTCCGAATGCTATCTACTCGACCTACGGAATGACCGAAACTCTTTCCCATATAGCTCTGCGCAGAATAAACGGGACCGAAGCCAGCTCTTATTATACCCCTTCCCAACAGTTTCACTTACATTATCAGATGACAATACGCTAATAGTAGATGCCCCATTGGTTACCGATGGCCCATTAAAAACAAACGATGTGGCTGAACTTCGTCAAGATGGAAGCTTCCGCATTACAGGAAGGAAAGACAATATAATCAATACGGGAGGCATCAAAGTACAGATAGAGGAAATTGAGCAGGTATTAAGCTCTCATATAACAGGCAACTTTGCGATCACATCGATACCGGACCCAAGGCTGGGTGAGCAATTGTATTGCTTGTGGAACAGCCCGTCTCTCCTGTTTCTGTCAGGAAAGCAATAGAGCAGCTTCTTCCGCGCTATTTGCAGCCTTTACACATCTACGCCGTAACTGCCATTCCGCAAACGGGAAATGGAAAGATCAGCCGCACAGCAACAAGACAGCTGGCAATTCATTCCGGAGTCATGGGGGGGGACCGGCCGTAACCAATGTCAATACGCTAATTACATGCAACTTAGAGAAGATAAAATAAATCTATCGTTGCCAAGGGTAAGATATATACATTAATTTTGTATTTTTGCTCATCTAAAAGAAGATTATATGAAGATAGCACTTATCGGTTACGGAAAGATGGGGCATGAAATAGAGAAAATTGCCCGGGACAGAGGTCATGATATTGTCTGCATAATAGACATTAATGAAGAGCATAAGTTCAGCACTCCGGAGTTTAAAAGTGCCGATGTTGCAATCGAATTCTCTTCACCCGAAAGCGCCCTGCAAAACTACAAACAGGCTTTTGCAGCCAACGTACCGGTAGTATCGGGAACCACCGGTTGGCTTGAACACCTAAGCGAGATAAAAGAGGAGTGTGACAAAAACGGAAAACATTTTTTTTATGCATCCAACTTCAGCCTGGGGGGGTTAATCTATTCTTTGCTCTCAACAACTATCTGGCTAAGCTGATGAACCGATATCCCGATTACGATGTGCGCATTGAGGAGACTCATCACATACACAAGCTTGATGCGCCAAGTGGAACAGCTATCACCCTTGCCGACGGCATCATGGCGTATATCGGCAGAAAAGAGAGATGGGTACTGGATGAACCCGTTTCTCACGAAGAGTTGCAGATAAAGGCATTTCGTGAAGGAGAGATACCGGGCATCCACACAGTTATTTATGAATCTGACGCCGACTCCATACGCATCACTCATGATGCCAAAAGCCGCAAGGGATTTGCCCTTGGTGCTGTACTTGCTGCAGAGTTCACAAAAGATAAAAAGGATTCCTTGGTATGAAAATTTGCTGGGAACTTTTTAAACATAATTATCAATTTACAAATATGACATTAAAAGAGAGATTTTCTAATGCTACACGCCGGCAATGGTTCTGGCTTGTCGTATGGGTTGTGATAACAATACTATTCTCGATATGGGCACATACCCCCCCGGCGATATTGCTTTTTATTTTTCTTGTATTTGATATATATATCACCAATTCATACCTTGGTCTTTCTGGAAGAAATCTAAGAATAAAACATTCCGCAAAACCATGGAATGGGTCGATGCTATTCTGTTTGCACTGATTGCAGTATATTTCATCAACACATTTTTCTTTCAAAACTATCAGATACCCACATCATCACTTGAAAATCGTTGCTGGTTGGCGACTTCCTGGCAGTGAGCAAGCTCAGTTACGGAGCGCGGGCGCCCATAACGCCTTTGTCGTTCCCGCTGGCACAGCACACCATGCCGATAGTAGGCGGCAAATCGTACATCGAAAAGCCTCAGTGGAAATACAACCGGCTAAAGGGTTTCGGAAAGGTTAAAAGAAACGATATCGTAGTATTCAACTTTCCTACCGGCGACACTGTCGCTCTTAACCAGCAGGGAGTTGATTTCTACACGCTCGCCAAACACAATTCCAACGGCAGTGCCGGAGTACGGTCAGACAGGCGCACCTACGGAGAGATAGTCTATCGCCCTGTGGACAGGCGTGAGAATTACGTGAAGCGCTGTATAGGTCTCCCCCGGAGAAACCATAGAACTGAGAAACGACTCCGTTTTTATTGATAGTTCATTCCTACCCAACCCACGACTCGCTCAACACAACTATATAATACACACAGACGGAACAGTTATTGCTGACGATGTTTTCAGTGACCTGGGTATTAACAAGGCCGATTATTTCACACAGGACAACTACGGACAGGTAGTTACCCGCACACAAGATCTGGATGGTGCAGACAGCCTGAGCATGGCATGGTTTGGTTTGTATCCACGCAATGGTAATAACGGAAGAGTCTATTTCAGCATCCCTATGACCGGTGAAATGGTTGATAAGATGAAGGCAAAACCATTCGTCTGGGATGTTATCAAAGAGAGTGAACAACCGGGATTGAACTACTACTATCCTCTCAATTACGATACCGGGTGGACCCGCGACACATTCGGGCCGCTATGGATTCCCAAAAAAAAGGAGCTACCATCAGCTTCGATACCAACGTACAATTAAAAGTTGCAGTCTATGAAAGATGTATTAAAAACTATGAAGGCAATGATTTTGCCTTTCGCAACGGAAAAGTTTATATCAACGGTAACGAGGCAGATTCGTACACATTCAGGTTCGACTACTACTTTATGATGGGTGACAACCGCCATAACTCCGCCGATTCACGCGTGTGGGGATTTGTACCCGAAGACCATATAGTGGGACAACCCTTCCTTATATGGCTGTCGCTGGAAAAAGACAAGGGGGGGTGGTTTGAAGGTAAGATAAGATGGAAGAGGCTGTTTCGAAGTGCGAAAATACCGGCATGACAGATAGGCATCACGCGGGAATAATTCTTCTGCCATCTCTTTATCTTGCACCTGTACAGTATTATGCCGCACTGTTTCAGAGCAGTGGTGCTTTAATAGAGATTCAGGACAATTATCAAAACAGTCGTACCGAAACCGATGCACCATAGCCGGAGCCAATGGGGGGGCACTATCACTTAGTATACCAATTGAAAAGCCGGAAACGGCAAAATGCAAAATGAAAGATATCCGCATTGCCGAGCATGGCAATTGGCGGCATCTGCACTGGAATGCCATTATTTCGGCTTATAACTCAACACCTTTTTTTCAATATTACGAAGATGATTTCCGCCCTTTTTACGAGGGGGGGAAACATAGATTCCTGCACGATTTCAACGAGCAGTTGCGAGAGCTTGTCTGCCGCCTCACCGGCATTGATACAACAGTGAACTATACCACAGAATATGCAAAGACCCAATCACAGGACATCTTCGATTTCCGCGAGGCAATACATCCAAAAAAAACCTTCGGACTTCATAGCTCCCCCCCGTTATTACCAGGTATTTGCTAAAAAAAATGGTTTTATCCCCCCAATCTCAGCATCATAGATCTTCTCTTTAACATGGGCAATGAGTCCCGGTTATATTTAAGAGAAAGCATATGGTAGCAGAAGGCCATATGGTCCGGAGCTGAACAGTAAAACAAACACAACATAAACAACATCGAGTTGGTCCAAAAATCGAGAGGGTGAAATGCATAATGCGTTTCACCCTCCTTCATTTAGTTACATCCGGAACCAATTATTCCCAACCGGGATTATTTGGAGCTAATGCCGGGTTCAAAGCAATTTCATTGATAGGAATTGCAAACAGATAGTTTTTAGGAGCAACAAACATAGGGGCAGTGGTTACACGAGCACTGTAAATGTCTATCGGTTTTGTAACATCCGTAACATCAAAGCCTTTTTTTCAATTCCTCTACTTCTTCTGCCGTGTATAGAGTCGGATCAATAATCATTCCGTGACGCTTATTGGCTAAGAGATGTCCGGCTGCCCAGCGCATCAAATCGTAACGACGAACGCCTTCTCCAAACAATTCAACGCCTCTTTCACGACGGATTTCACGAATCAAATTTGCATTACTGCCTTTAATCATCGGGTATTGCTCCACCAAACGGGGGTCGGCATCGGGCGATGATGTCAGTTTCACATTAAAGCCAACGCGTGCTCGCAAAGCGTTTACGGTTTTATCCAACTCTGGATCTTTACCCAGCTCTGCTCCGGCTTCAGCTCTTATCAACAAAATCTCGGCAAAACGGAAGACAGGAGCATCTACTGTTCCTTTATGGTGCTCGGAAACGTCTTCAGCTTCGTTGTAATATTTTATTATAGAATATCCTGTAGAACAAGCGCCACTATTACCCTTTGTAGCAACAATCTTTTGAATTGCCGGTCGATTCCCTTTCAATAAATACGTAAATTCTCCCGGCTCTGGAGTAGCTACCGTTTGCAATAATCGAGGGTCACGGTTATTCAACTCTTTAATCATTCCCTCACCTACAGAGTGTAAGGGTGAAGAAGCATAGGGTTTCCCGTCAATTGACAAATAGTTTTCCATGCATTCGCGGCTCATACCAATAGGGGGGGTTTCTCCACGCGACATTTGCCTTGAAACATTGTTTCCTTTTCCAATTGCCGGATCGTATTCTTTTGACAAAATAACTTCTTTATTATTGTTGTAGTTAGATTGAATAAACAATTCGTAATAGGATTTTGAAGGTTTACTACCCTCAAATAATTTATAACCGTACTCAGGCTTCATTAATTCACCGGCGGCAGCATAAGCTGCTTCCAAAAATTTAACATCGCCTTCAATACCGTGATAACGACGATAAGAGCCTTCGAATAAACAAATGCGAGCTTTTAAAGCAATAGCAGCATCTTTACTTACACGGCTCACTTTGGTTTTCCCAGGCAGGTAACTTATTGCCAAATCAATATCACGTAAAACATTATCCATAACAAGCGTACGTGAATCACGGGCTTTGTATAACTCTTCGCTACCCGGTAAAAGTACAGTTTCATACCATGGCACGTCTCCATACGTTCTCACCTTATTGAAATACTCCCACGACTTGAAGAAAAGCACTTCACCCAGATACTTTTTCTTGATGGCATCTGTTTCAGGTGACTTATCATAATTTTGGATAAAATCGTTACAGGCGCGTACCACTTCCCAATCCCACGGTGTATTATTTTTGTCGGTAGGTGCAACGTGATGGCCGAAAGCCACATCATTTTCTCCCAAGTGAGCATTTGATCGGCATCGGCGTCTAAATTGAGCATTCCGCCCATAGTATAGTCTTGCGGATTACCGTGTCCGGTAATCATTTTCTCATAAAACCAGTTACAATATTGCTCCAACGAACTGGCATTAGCGGTACTGAAAAACTTTCCCTTTTCAATTTTATCGGGTGGAAGTTCATCAAAGTCACAACTTATGAATCCCATCACCAACGTTGCCATAACGTATAATATGTATTTGTTTTTTTTCATTGTTATCTATAGTTTAAAATGTTACATTAAATCCAAAAGAGAATGTGCGGCTAAACGGATATCCCTTACCTTGATCTTCAAATTGCGGACTTCCGTCATTTTTGTCAAATCCTGATACATCTGGCTCAAGGTATTTAAACATTTTGGTGGCTTCCCACAAATTTTGTCCGCTGGCAAACACTCTAACTTGTGATATATTCAGTTTTTCGGGTATACTTGTTGGCAACGTATAGCTTAATGTCACATCGCGCAGACGAATATATGCTCCGTTTTGCAAGTATTTTGTTTGTACTTGGCGGCTTCTCCCGCTAAATGTAGGAACAGGGAAATATGCATCGGTATTTGTCTTGGACCAGGCATTATCCACGTGGTAATCGGTAATGGCGGCCCACCAGATTCCGCTATATCCCCCCCAAAACTGACTTTCGCCAAACCATACGTCGCGCTTACCAACACCTTCAAACATAGCACGCAGGTCAAGCCCTTTCCAGCCAACGTTGGCATTGATACTATAACGATAACGAGGTGTACTGTTACCTATAATTTTACGATCTCCCGGCTCATCTACCGTATTTTCCCGGGATTAATTTTGGATCATTATCCAAATTCTTGTAACGGATATCTCCAGGTAACCAAGTTCGGCTGAAATGGCTTTGCGTATCTACCATTTTTGTAGCTTCTGCTTCATCGGCGATAAATCCATCAGTTACATATCCCCATATCTCTCCCAGTCTCTTCCCTTCGTAATGGTCAGCGAGCGAACGTGTAGGATTGTTGTATTTGGTAATCTCGGAGAATGCATCGGAGATACCCATACCAACACTATAAGTAAGTGTACTGCCCCCCCTACATCTGATATTTTATCATTCCATGTCAACATAAGCTCCCATCCGTTAGTACGCATATCGGCCAAGTTCTCTTTACCACCACTCGTCCCTAAAACTGCCGGATAGGCTTTGCTTACTACCATGTCTCTTGTACGACGCACGTAATAATCAAATGAACCCGACAAACGATTATTCAGTGTCGCAAAGTCCAGTCCCGCGTTTATGGTATTTACTCTTTCCCACGTGATATTGGTGCTTGCCAATGTGGATGGATTGATCCCTTTCAAATAGCATTGTTTATCACATAGTTATAAGTTCCGGGGGCTTAATGTTCCAAGATATTGGAAGTTATTGTCAACGACCTGATTTCCCAAATCACCATAGGATGCTCTCAATTTCAGGTATTCCAATGTAGCTCTTAACGGTTCATAGAAACCTTCTTCCGACACTCTCCAACCTGCCGAAACCGATGGGAAGAAACCCCCCCATTGTTTACCTACGGGATATTTGGAGGAACCGTCGTAACGACCATTTGCTTCAAGCAGGTATTTACCCATGTAATCATAATTTAAACGATAGAAAATACCTTTTACAGCCCAAGAATCTCCCGGCTCTTTAATGTTAATAAACTTATCGGCAAGTCCTCCGTTGGTCAGTTCGTTTACAAATAAATCCTGTGATTCAATTTCTAACTTATTGTAATCTTTTCGCTCATCGTTATATCCGGTCATTAACTTAAAATTATGACTTTTAGCAAGGTTAAAGTCATATTCTGCCCACAAGTTCATAGCACGATAAACATCACCGCTTCTGTACTGCCAGACTCCATTGGGTGTATTTACGGCTACCGGTGGAGTATTTACATCGGGTTGTACCTGATAGATTGTTTTTTTATGCTCGCGATATGTACTGAACCAATAGTTTTGCGTATAATCACCCTTAATTGACAATCCTTTTATAGGCGTAATATTAAAACCTCCGGTGTACCAAAAATCTTTATCAGCAGTTGTGGTACGCCCGGCAAGAGCCATACGCCCGGCAATATTGTAGTTAAAATTATCGCCTTGCAAAGCAGCAAAATCAGTTCCGTTAGGTAAGTAAATAGGAATATGCGGAAACATGCGATAAACTTCATAATACGGGGGGGAACCCATACCGAAGTTATTGGTAGGCACATTTTTATCAGAGTTATTCAGTTTGGTATTGAAGTTCAATTGTAGCCAATCATTCACTTGCGTGGTAAAATTGAAAGCTATATTAAAGCGTTTATATTTATCCTGTCCAAAACGGAATAAGCCGTCCTGTCCTTTATAGCCAACCGAACCATAATAGGTACTCTTCTCCGAGCCACCGGAAAGACTGGCGTTATGCTGCTGCATAAATGCAGCATCATTGTAAAACTCTTTATACCAATCGGTATTACCGGCATAACCCCATTGTCCTCTGCTAGTGAACTTTCCAGTCGTATCCAAGAATGCAGAAGGGTTGTTAACCGGGTCAGCAATGAACTTTTTAGTCGCTTCAATTTGCTCAGCAGAGAAATAGGCTCCCCACCGTTATTAATGTTTGCCTGGTTAATGGATTCCAACCATTTGTCTGAAGCCATGCCTTTAGGCAAGCGGCTGGGTGATGACCAAGCAAAACTGTTGTTATAATTGATCTGCAATTTTTGATTAAGTTTACCGCGTTTGGTTGTAACCAAAATCACACCGAATGAGCCACGCGGACCGTAAACGGCTGCAGATGCGGCATCTTTCAATACCGAAACGCTTTCGATGTCTTGTGGATTAATTAGGTTAAGGTCTGTTTCAACCCCATCCACAAGCACCAGGGCCGATCCGCCATTAAGCGATGTAGCTCCACGGATATTGAACTTTGTTTCAGAAGTAGGGTCGCCAGTCTTAAAGCTTATGTTCAAATTAGGAATAGCGCCCTGCAAACCTTTGGCTGCATTTACAAGGGGGGGACGGTCGTTAAGTATCTCACTATCTACCATCTGTACCGCACCCGTCAGATTCACTTTCTTCTGTGTGCCGTATCCCACGACCACTATCTCATTTAATATTTTGGTATTTTCATGCAACACAATACTGAATGTGTTTCTACCTGCGGTAATAATATCTTGTGATTCATATCCCACATAGGAAATCTCAAGTATGGCGTCAGGAGCAACATTTAATACGAAAGTTCCATCAATGTCAGTGACAGTACCGTTGGAAGCATTTCCTTTCTCAACAATGGTTGCGCCGATAACAGGTTCACCCTTGTCATCATTAATAACTCCCGAGATTACTCTTGTAACCAGTTGTTGCTTATTATCTTCAGGCGATGAAATGTTATTATTCCCCTTTTTGTTATTTTTCAGGAGAACACGGTTGTTAATCACTTTAAAACTTACGTCAGATCTACCGAAAATATGTGACAGAACATTTTCTATTCGTTCATTCTTCACATTGACCGACACATCGGACAGTTTTTCTGAAAGGATGTCAGCATCGTAAGAAAATTCATACCCCCCGTTTGTTGATGTAGCTCCTCAACTACATTTCCCACAGTCGGGTTGTTTAATGTGATCTTTACATTCACTGATTGCGAAGCCAATGCAGACGCAAACACTTGCGAACTCAGTAAAAAAAAGCAGTAAGAACGATTTTATCGTCCTTAACAATTTAGATTGGACAACAGCCGTTTGTACCATCATCCCAAGGGTTACATGTTCATTCATACATTTTAGTTTTTCTAATTAAAAAAAGTTTAGTAAACTTATCTGTTTTATTATATAATGAAAGTGAATTTACTTTCTGCATAGTTTGTTTTTTTAATAAGACTAATCAGTTAACCTGAATCTATGCCTAAGCAGCATTCTCTCAAATTGACTTAATTCATGATACGTTTTTCAGTAATAAAAACTTCATTCCCTTCTATACTATAATCGATTGGAGCAAGAAAGCTAAGTATGTCAAGTACTTCCTTCAACGATTCTTCCCGGTTAATAACATACCGGTAACGCCGATCGGCCAGTTTCTTGGATTCCAGATTGATGTTTACATCATAAATAAGGCTCAACTTGTTAACAATTTCACGCAATGTGGCATTCTCAAACTTAATTTGATCAAGGTGCCATGAGGTGAGTGTATTAACATCAACCGTCGAAACGCTGTACCTGTTGTTTTCGGCATTGTACACCACCTTTTCTCCGGGTGACATTTCAAAAACATCTTTTTTTTGCGATTATCTTGCAACACCACTTTTCCCGATGCAAGAATGGTTTCCACACAACGTCCTTCATCGTCCACAAAAAGGTCGAAAGACGTTCCGGTAACTTTCACATTTATATGGGGAGATGTTACCATAAAAGGCGATTCGGGATTCTTTTTAACATCGAAATAGGCTTTACCTTTTAATGAAACCTGACGATGTTCAGATGAAAACGACTCGGGTATCCGAAGTTCTGAAAACTGAGCCAACCAAACAGTTGAACCATCCTCCAGATCTAATTTCTTTACAGACTCGTTCCCTGCGACAACAATAGTAGTATACTTCCCTGCAGTAAATCGTGTCCAGGCAAATAGAGAGAGAGAGATAATAATTACAGCAACTGCGGCATATTTCAGTATATTCCGGAAACGATAAAGCGATGTGCGGCTGCGGATTTTCTTCTGAACACGAAAAAGAGCCAACGAATTCTCAGCTACTGTGTTGTATTTCGTATATTCTTTAAGTATCTTTAATTTGCTTACCTCAGCGAAAAGTTGACTGTTTTCAGCTGAAGCGATACGCCATTCTTCAAGTTTTTGTCGTTCGTTAACCGACAGTTGTTGAGAAAAATATTTGACCAATAAGGAAAAACCTGAATCCATCGAAATAATCTTATATACAAGCTAAACGAACAACCGGTAAAAACTACGGAGTATAATTACACTTTTCTTCAAAATATTTCACATATAAGCATCAAAAGAAGAAAATCGTATGGGGATAAATGTTTTCGAAGGTATTTAATTGTCAGGTAAATATGACTTTCAACAGTACGTTGGGGGGGCATTTGTAATTTCTCTGCTGCTTCATTCATCTTCAATCCATCGCGATATACCAGTTCAAACGCACGTCTGCGCGCTTCAGGAAGCTGGCTGAGCAGGGCGTTCAATTGTTCCTCAAAGTCTTTACTGAAAAGTTCTTTTAAAGGCTGGCAATCGTTCTCAATATAAGAGTGATACTCAATGGCCGATTTCAAAAGCGCCTCCTGAACATATTTTTCCAATCGACTGTTTTTCTTAATGTAATCTATACACCTAGAATATGCCGATTGAAACAGATAACTGTAAAATCCTTCTCCCATATGGAGTTCATTCCGTTTTTCCCAAACATATACGAATACCTCCTGAGCAATATCTTCTCCCACAGTTTTATCATCAAGAATGGTAGTGGCATATGCCGCAATTTTCGGATAAAAACAGCAGAACAACTCTTCAAACAGAGATTGAGAAATTGTCTGAGATGCAGTAAAAGAAATATGGTTGCAACGTGTTACCAAATAATGAAAAATGAAGCGATCTTAAATTTTTCCAAAAGTAGAAAAAAATTCTTCATTAACGAAAAAAATTAACTTAAGCCGGTAATATGTTTTA
>JMBV01000105.1_pt1 | contig 31567 bp, 64 predicted proteins | sample 616531 | NCBI WGS metagenome assembly JMBV01 (sample SAMN02727904, study PRJNA239997) | anaerobic digester metagenome | biome: anaerobic digester; isolation source: mesophilic anaerobic digester inoculated with municipal waste water sludge... | place: Germany: Bielefeld University, CeBiTec ...
GATGTACGTCAAGAAGGTAGGGATAATGAGAAGAAGATTCAAGCTCTAGTAAGGGACGGTACGGAAAATCAGTTTGTATATAGAAACTTATTTGTTATTGGATTAATTAAGGAAAGTAAAGGCAATATATATTCTACAGTTGATCAACTTATAGATGGAATAAAGGAGTATTTAAAAGGTAAAAATTAAAACCAGGGATAAACCTGGTTTTTTTTAATCCCATTATTAAGAGAAATCCTAGTAAAGACTAAATTTTACATTTTTTTGGTTAAAATAATTATTGAATTTAATAAGAATAATATGCATAACTATGTAAGAAGTAGGATGAATTTTTGATAATTACTAGGAGGTAAAGAATGGGAAGGATAATAGGGATAGATTTTGGGACTACAAATTCTCTAGTTTCTTATATAGAAGGTGATAAGCCTAAAATAATTCCAAATGATTATAATGAAAACATGACTCCTTCAGTGGTGGGACAATTATATATAGGAGAATATACTGTAGGAAAAGTACCTAAAAGACAATATATATTAAAACCTAGAGAAACAATTATTGAAATAAAAAGATTAATAGGTAGAAATAAAGAAGTAGTTATGGGAGATATAAAATATTCACCAGAGCAAATATCATCTATCATTATCAAAAAAATTAAAGGAATATGCTGAGAAATATATTGGAGAAGAGGTTATATATGCTGTAATTACAGTGCCTGCAAGCTTTAATGATTTACAAAGAAAATCTATTATACAAGCAGGAGAATTGGCAGGGTTAAAAATAATTGGAATCATTAATGAACCTACTGCTGCTGCTTTAGCATATGGTATAAATCAATTTGAAGGAAATAAAAAGATACTAATTTATGATTTAGGTGGAGGGACATTAGATGTCACTGTAGCTAATATTGGAGAAAATATAATAGATATAAGGGCAAGTAGAGGTAATAATAAATTAGGTGGCAAAGATTTTGATAAAAGAATTATAGATTTTATAGTAGATGATTTTTTTTATAAATATGGAATAGACTTAAGGGCTGATAAACAAGCTATGGCTAGGATAAAAGAAGCGGCTGAAATTGCAAAAATTGAATTATCTAGTGTATCTGCCACAGATATAATTTTACCTTTTATTCATAGTGACGAATACAGAGGACCTATATCAATAAATATGAAACTAACTAGAGAAAAACTCAAACAATTAATAGGAGATTTGGTTTATTCATCTGAAAAAAAACAATAATGGATGCTTTAGATGGTGCTGGATATAAAATAGAAGATATAGATATGGTTTTACCAGTAGGCGGTTCCACTAATATTAGCTGTATTAAAGATTTGTTAAAAAAAATTATTTAAAAGTAAAATAAAATTTTGTATAAATCCTGATGAAGCAGTAGCATTAGGTGCAGCTATATATGGTGAAATTAAATCTAAGGAAAGAACAACTAAGAATAAAGTAGCAATATTTGATAGATGTAGTTATTCCATAGGGATAAGTATAGCAGTTAAAGATTCTCAAGGTAGGATAGTAAATGGGATTTTTGATCCAATAATAGTTAAGGATAGTAGAATACCTAGTATTAAAACTAGAACTTATTATACTTTGTATAATAATCAAACTACAACGGAAATAAGGGTATATCAAGGAGATTCAGAATTTGTTGATGATAATTTGCTAATAGATAGGTTTTAATTAAGGATATTCCAAAGGGACCAGCAGGAAAAGAAAAGATAGAAATTAGCTTTTTTTTATGATTCAAATGGGATTTTAGATGTAGCTGCAAAAATTCTTAGTAATGGACATATGATAAAAAAAACAATGAATACTTTTAAAACTGATAAATTCATCCAGGATTTTGAGGAAAAGTTTAAATATTCCAATTGGGAAAAATCAAAGTTAGCATATATAGCTAAAGATACCATATGGATATGTGAAAATATAATAAAAGATTTAAAATATATAGATGCTATAAAAGCTGAAAATTTACTTAAAAGCCTTAAAAAAAGCCATTATAATAAATGATATAGATTTAATAACCAAATATGAAAGTGAACTATTAAATCTAATTTCTAATGCAAGTTAAAGAATAGATACTTTATATTAAGTATCCAATATTTAACTTGGCATTTTAGAAAGTACATTGTATATATAGAAGGTTAAATGAAGATAATAAACTTGAATCTATTTATCTTCTAGGAGGGAAAAGAATGAGGAAGAAAAAGGGTTTAATGGCTACAATGCTTGGAATTATGGGTGCTGGTGCTGCCTTAGCTAATAGATCTCCAGATATAAAAAAGATTATGCCTAATATGAATAAGATGATGTCAAATATAGGAGTTAAAAAAACAAAAAAATAGAAATATGACTAGTATGATAGCAACAGGATTGCTAGGATTTGGATTAGCTAAGATGTTGCCAATGGGGAGAAATTTTATTAGGCAAAGATAGATTTATCAAGGTATATAGTGGATATATACCCTTGTATTAAATATAGTATTTTAAAAGAATGTAAAAATTCTTATAATACAATGTTATAATATATATTATAATATGAGTATATAGTGTGATTAATTTTTTTAGGGACATGCTTTCCAGTTGTATATTAAAAAGAAAACAGGTGATTTTATGTCTTATTTACGATTGATAAAATACAAAATGCAAAATTTAGCAGAAGCTGTAGCTTCTGTATTAAATGTAGAAGTGGCTATTGCAGATAGAAATCTTACTAGAATAGTTGGTACAGGAGATTTTTACACAAAATTAGATGAAAATTGTGCAGAGGATTCCCTATTTGCAAAGGTTATTGAATTGGGAAATCCTATAATTAATTTAACTAAAGATGAACACTGTATGAATTGTTCAAATTTAAAAGATTGTCCTGAGTTTGCCAATATGTCCTATCCAATAAGATTAAATAATAGCATAATAGGAGTTATAAGTTTTGCTTCCTTTGATGATAAACAAGCTAATACAATGAGGATTAAGAAAGATGAATATTATAATATGTTGAAGGAAACAGCAGGCATAGTAGAGCAAGAAATAGTTAATATAACTATTACTAATAAACTTAAAAAAAGATGTAGCTGAAGTCAATGAAATTATTAATTGCATAAATAAAGGTATTATAATATTAAATTCTAATAATGAAATTATACATATTAATAGTAAGGCGCTACAAACATTAAATATAAATCTTTCCAATCAAAAAAATCATTGAAAGGGACATAAATGATTTTATAAAAGATATCAAATTACAAGATACAGGAAATAGTGATATTGTAGCCTGTTGGGGAATTAATGGAAAAGATACTAGGGTAATATATAATATTAATAAAATGGTTATAGGGGATAATGAATTTTCATTAATGATAAGTTTCGATATTATGAAAGATATTATTAATATTGCTAAAACTTATGAAAATAAGGAGAAAATTTACTTTTCAAATATAATTGGTAACAGTAAACCTTTATTAAAAGCTATAAACAAATCTAAAATAGCAGCTGTTACAGATTCAACTATATTGATACAGGGAGATAGTGGAACAGGTAAAGAACTATTTGCAAGATCTATTCATAATGAAAGCTTTAGAAAAGATGGACCTTTTATTCCCATAAATTGTGCTAGTATACCAGAAAACCTAATAGAATCAGAACTATTTGGATATGAAAAAGGAGCATTTACTGGAGCTAATCCTAGTGGAAAAAAAAGGGGGGGAAAATAGAATTAGCTAATAATGGCACTTTATTTTTAGATGAAATAGGTGATTTACCTCTATATTTACAGACTAAACTTTTAAGGGTTTTACAGGAAAGAAGTATAGATAAATTAGGAGGTGAAGAACCTATAGACGTAAATATTAGGGTAATATCTGCAACTAATAAAAACTTAAAAGAATTAGTAGAAAAAGGTGAGTTTAGATTAGATTTATATTATAGATTAAATGTTATTCCTATAAATTTACCATCTTTAAAAGAAAGGGAAGAAGATGTATTTTTATGTTCAGAATATATTTTAAAAAAATCTTTGTAATAGGATGAATAAGGAAACTAAAGTTTTATCAGTAGAAGTAAAGGAGGCGTTTAAAAAAATATCAATGGCCTGGTAATATAAGAGAGTTAGAAAATATTTTAGAGCATGGGGGTATGTTTTTCTAAGGATAGGTATATTAGATTAGAAGATTTGCCTGAATACTTTTTAGAGAAGGATTTAGATGGTAATAATTATAAGCAAAATGAAGATTTAATCAATGAATCTAAGAGTTTAGAAGAATTAAAGTTAGATTTTGAAAAATCTATTATTTTGGAGTTACTTAATAAATATGGAAATACAGTTGAAGGGAAAAAAAATAGTTGCTAAAAAAATTGAATATTGGTTTAACAACTTTATATAGGAAAATTAATGATTATGAAACTTAATTTTCATTTATTGAAAATCAAGTTTTCAAATCCGAAAATTACAAAGAGTATTCTTTATGTTTTTTTTGATTATTAAACCTTTTTTTAATTTCTTAATCCTTGTAGATATCAGCAAAACAAGAATAATGAACAATTCTTAATAATTTGGCATGATATTTGCAATAAGTAATAATAAAAAAAGAGGTGTAATATATTATGAATAAAACAAACAATTATAATGATAAATTATTAAAACCCTCATAGATGGTGTTAAACCAGCCTAGGTTGCACTGAGCCTGTGGCAGTGGGTCTTGCTGCAGCTAAAGCTTATGAGGATGTAAAAGGTGATATAGAAAGTGTAACTGTAAAGGTAAGTCCTAATATTTATAAGAATGGAATGGGAGTTGGAATTCCAGGAACAAAGGAAATTGGTTTAGTATTTGCAGCTGCCCTAGGAATAACTTGTGGAGATCCTAATTTAGGATTTGAAGTGTTTAGGCCAGTAAATAATAAGGCAGTTGCTGAAGCAGAGACATTGGTAAAAATAATCAGGTTAGTGTAGATTTAGAGGATACAAAGGGAAACTTTTATATTGAAGCAAAGGTAATTACTGATAAAGGTAAGGGAATATGTATTATTAAAAATAGCCATACAAATATAGTATATGTAGAAGCTAATGGTAAGGTTTTATTTGAAAAAGAAGAAGAGGAAAAATCTAATTCCAATGATAATGAATATTTAAAGTATATAACTTTAAAAGACATTAGAAACTTTGTAGAAAATATATCATATCAAGATATTGATTTTTACTTGAAGGTGTTAAACTAAATATGGAGATTGCAAAAGTGGGACTTGAACAAAAGCCTGGTCCTGGTTTAGGTGCTGCTATGAATCTATTAATGTCAGAAGGGGGGGATGCAAAAAGATGTTATCAATGAGGCAAGGGTTTTAACTTCAGCTGCCTGTGATGCTAGAATGGCAGGGATAAATATGCCTGTAATGAGTAGTGCAGGTAGTGGAAATCATGGTATTACAGCAATTATTCCACCTACTGTTGTTTGTGAATATTTAGGATGTGATGATGAAAAGTTAGCTAGAACACTAGCTTTTAGTCATTTAACGACAGCCTACATAAAGAGATTTACAGGAGCATTATCACCAGTATGTGGTTGTGCAGTGGCAGCTGGTATAGGTGCATCTGCAGCTGTTACTTGGGCTCTAGGAGGTACTGACGAACAAATAGGAGGAGCTATTAAAAATATGGTAGGTACCCTTGCAGGAATGGTATGTGATGGTGCAAAAGGAGGATGTGCTTTTAAACTATCTACAGCAGCATCAGAGGCAATTATTCAGGCAAAACTTGCAATGTCTAATGTTTTTATCAATAATTTAGATGGTATAATTAGTTCAGAAGTAGAAGAAACAATAAAGAATCTTGGTCAATTTTGTAGTGAAGGTATGAAAAGTGCAGATAGTGAAATAATTGACATTATGCTAAAACACTAAAAAGGAGAGAGGGAAATGTCAAAAATAAAAGATAATTTAATTGTCTTATTGATTTTAGCAGTTGTAGTAGGAATAGTAGTTGGTTTAGTAGCAAGTGAGACTATTATAGGAATTATTATGACAATAAAATATACTGTGGGGGGGCAATTTATATTCTTCTGTGTTCCATTAATAATTATTGGATTTATAACCCCCTTCTATTACAGGACTTAAATCTAATGCTAGTAAAATGTTAAGAAGCGTACTAATAATAGCTTATCTTTCATCAGTTGGAGCTGCAACATTTTCAGCAATAGCTGGATATATAATTATCCCAGGACTAAATATAATCTCAAATCCAGAAGGCTTAAGGGAATTACCAGAATTAATATTAGAATTGAACATACCACAAATTATGCCAGTAATGTCAGCACTAGTATTTTCCATAGTAATGGGATTAACTATTATTTGGACTGAATCTAAGACATTAGAAAACATTTTCAATGAATTTAATAATGTTATGATGGCAGTTGTAAGAAAGATGATTATTCCAATTTTACCTTTATTTATAGCTACTACTTTTGCAGGTTTAGCATATGAAGGGGGAATAACTAAGCAATTCCCAGTATTTATTAGTGTTATTTTAATAGTTATAGTTGGACATTTTATTTGGTTAGCCGTTTTATATGGAATTGCTGGCGGTATATCTAAGAAGAATCCCAAAGAGGTATTTAAACATTATGGTCCAGCCTACTTAACTGCAGTAGGCACTATGTCTTCTGCAGCAACTCTACCAGTTGCTTTAGATAGTGCGAGAAAATCATCGGTGTTAGATAGGGAAATAATAGACTTTACTATTCCAATTTGTTCTACAATACATCTTTGTGGTTCTGTTCTTACGGAAGTATTCTTTGTAATGACAGTTTCACAAGTATTATATGGAACATTGCCATCTGTAACCAATATGATAACATTTATTATTCTTTTAGGAATATTTGCTATTGGAGCACCTGGTGTACCAGGAGGTACGGTAATGGCATCTTTAGGGCTGATTACGGGAGTACTAGGTTTTGACGCTTCAGGAGTAGCATTGATGTTAACTATTTTTGCTCTTCAAGATAGCTTTGGAACTGCTTGTAATATAGTTGGAGATGGAGCTATTGCATTAATGTTAACAGGAATTTATAAAAAGGATAAGTTAAAAGCATAATGTTATAAAAACCGCGGTATACCGCGGTTTTTATATTGTAATATATTTAACATAATTCATCACTTTACTTGAATATTACCTCCAGATACCTTATAATAAGTAGGCACGGATATTAAATTTTATGGAGGAATGATATAAATTGGACTTGCTTTTCAAACTAAGCATTGTGATTTTTATTGGAATTATTGGGGGAAGAATTGCAAATTATTTTAAACTTCCCAATGTTTCCGGATATATTATCGGTGGTTTGTTAATAGGCCCATCATTTTTAAATTTAATTAAAGCGGGAGAGGCTGCTGACTTTAATATTGTAAATGAAGTAGCTTTAGCAGCTATTGCCTTTAGTATAGGAAGCGAATTCTTACTAAAGGACATTATTAAAACAGGTAAAGATGTTTTAATTATTACTGTGGCAGAAGTTATGGGGGGGGCAGTTATTTTAGTTTTTCTTGTGACTTATTTTATTTTCAAGCAATCTTTTGAATTTAGCTTAGTTATTGCTAGTATGTCTGCGGCAACAGCACCAGCTGGAATACTGATGGTAATACGAGAATTAAAAGCTCAAGGTCCCTTAGTTAGGACAATATTACCTGTAGTAGCAATTGATGATGCAATAGGAATAATGGTATTTGGTATTTCTATGTCCATAGCAAAACTAACCTCAGGAGTAGGTAGCTTTTCTATAATTCAAATAATATGGGCCCCTTTATTTGAAATAATAGGTTCTTTGCTACTTGGAGGAATATTAGGATTTTTATTAAGTTATTTAGCACCAAAGGCAAGGGGGGGACGAGATGAACTATTATCAATGGTATTAGGATTCATTTTAATCGGAACTGGTGCAGCTAACTATTTAGAAGTATCTCCACTACTAACATGTATGGCATTAGGAGCTATGCTTATTAATTTAATGCAAAATGCCAATAGAGTATTTAATCTTATAGCAGATTTTACACCACCTATTTATTTATTATTTTTTTACACTTGCAGGTGCTAGCTTAAATTTAAGCGTACTAACTAAAGTTGGGGGGGCTTTAGGTATAGGATATATATTAGCTAGGGCAGTAGGTAAAGTAATTGGAGCCACATTAGGAGCTAAATATGTAAATTATGATGAGAAAGTTGCCAAATATTTAGGAATGAGCTTATTAACTCAGGGTGGTATTTCCATAGGATTATCTATGATAGTAAGTAAAGAATTACCACAGTTTAGTGAATCTATAATAACAGTTATTTTATTTAGTGTATTAATATATGAAATAGCTGGACCTATATTGGCTAAGATTGCTATTCAAAAAGCTGGAGAAGAAAATGGAGCTTTAAGGAAGGGGTCAAAGGCAGATATGGCCTAATTATATGAAAGGATAGGTGATATAATGAATGCATTGTTTATAGTGCTTAATGAAATCGAGTACTTAGATGACATATTAGATGGTTTTGTAGATATTGGAGTTAAAGGCGCTACAATATTAGACAGCCAGGGGGGGATGGGCTCTGCGATTACTAACAGTGGGCGAGGTAGTGATCCGTTTTTTTTGGAGCTATTAGAACCTTTTTAGATAATGCAAGGCCTTATAACAAAACCATATTTACAGTAATTGAAGAAGAAGAAGTACTTCAAGAAGCAGTTAAAACTGTAAAAAGAATATTAGGAGATATCAATAAGCCAGGAGTAGGTATGATGTTTACGGTACCAGTAGGAAATGTATATGGAATATAAGCAATAATTCTCATAATCTCTTCTTAAAAGGCATAATATCATACTAGGTGTTATAAAAGGAGGAGAGATTATGTTTGAAGATTTTATGACTGCAGAGATTTTAACTACTTTTGCTGGACTTACTACTGCTGTAATAGTCATTGTTCAATTTACAAAATCACTAGTGAAAAAGAAATTTGGAGATTCCTTTGTACGCTTATATGCATTTATAATTGCTTTAATTTTAGCATTTATATTTGTTAAAAAAAGGAGATGGATTACAAGGGATAATTCTTACAATAATAAACGCCATAATGATAACTATAGCCAGTATGGGTGGATATGAATTAATAGCAGATCCAATGGCACAAAAGTAAGGAGATAGGAGTGATTTTGTGAAACATGCAGCTTTTGTTCAACATGGTGACGGAGAAAAATTAAAGTTAAAGGTAGAAGAGTGGATTGAAGAAAATAGAGAAAGCATATTAGAAATTATAGATATAGAATATGAACAAAATGGGGGGGATATATATACTGCTACAATTACTTTTTTTAGATTAAGGAGCATAAGCTCCTTTTTTTCTTGGAAAATATGTGGTATAATTAACTTAAATTAAGGGGGGGAGGGATAGAAATGCAAAAGACTATTGGATTTATTGGTTGTGGAAATATGGCTCAAGCAATTATGGGAAGTATAATAAAATCAAAAATTGTGCCTAGAGAAAATATTATTGCATCTGCACCCACTTTATCTTCAAGAAAATCAGTTGAAGGAAAATATAACATAATAACAACAGAAGATAATAAAGAAGTTGCAAGTAAATCGGACTATTTAATACTTGCAGTTAAACCCTCTATCTATCACATAGTTCTTGAAGAAATCAAAGATTATATTAGGGAAAGTGCCATAGTAATAAGTATAGGTGCAGGAATAAGTTCTAAATTTTTAAAGGATAATTTAAATGAGGATACTAAATTTATAAAAGCCATGCCTAATACTCCAGCTATGGTGGGAGAAGGTATGACTGCTTTATCACCTAATGAAAGATTAAATGAAGGGGATTTAGATGAGATATTAGAAATATTTAATTCCCTTGGAAAAACAGAAATAATAGATGAAAGTTTAATGGATGGTTTTACCGGTCTTTGTGGCTCATCACCAGCTTATATATTTATATTAATTGAAGCTATGGCAGATGCTGGAGTATTGGAAGGAATACCAAGATCTAAAGCTTATACTATGGCAGCCCAATCTGTATTAGGTGCTGCTAAAATGGTATTAGAAACAGGGATTCATCCAGCTCAATTAAAGGATAATGTATGTTCACCTGCTGGAACAACCATAGAAGCTGTGGCCAGTTTGGAAGAAAGTGGATTTAGAACTGCTATTATAGACGCTATAAGAGTTTGTGCAGATAAAAGCAGAGAAATGGAAAGATAGGGGGGGCGTATAAATGAAAGGTAGGTTTTTTTGGGGGGGAATTATTTTAATATTAGTAGGAGCAGGGTTCTTATTAGATCAAGCAAACTATATAGAGTTTGGGACTGTAATTTCAACATATTGGCCTAGTATTATAATATTAGCAGGTATATCAGGATTATTTGAAAAAGGTAGTTCTAAATTAGGAAATTTAATTGTTATCTCTCTAGGGGGGGCTCTATTTCAACTTAAACAGTTAGACTATATAGAATTTAATGTTTTTAGAGCATTTTGGCCTATAGTATTGATATTAATAGGATTAAATATGATTTTTTTTCCAGGGGGGGAGTAAAATCTCATAAAGAAATAAATATTAACTTTAGTGACAAAAAAAGATAGCGAAAAATGGAGTAAAATATTACCTTAGAAGATACCCTAGATTCCTTTGTTATTTTAGCAGGATTAGAAACTAATAATCAGTCACAGGAGTTTAAGGGAGGAAGAGTTACAGCTATATTAGGAGGTATAGATTTAGATTTAAGGGGTGCAAATCCTTATAGTAATGAAATACATTTAGATGTAAATGCTATAATGGGAGGAATTGATATAGACGTTCCAGATAATTGGAGAGTAGAAATGACAGGAGTCCCCCCCATATTAGGTGGATGGAGTAATAAAACTAAGGGAACATCAAATGAAAATGCTCCACTATTGAAAGTGAATTGTTTTGTATTAATGGGTGGCGTAGATATTAAATAAGCCTTTGGGCTTATTTTTTTAGCAAAAAAAACCTTGACATACATAAAACACTAGTGTACTATATAATTAATACACCGATACAAAAAAATGCGGAGGTGAAAAAAATGAACTTTAATAATAATCTACCTATTTATATTCAAATAATGGATTATCTTAAAAAAACAAATTATTATAAATGAGCTGAAGGAGGGAGAAAAGTTGCCATCAGTAAGGGAATTATCTACAAAAATGAAAGTAAATCCAAATACTATTCAAAGGTCATATCAAGAATTAGAAAGAGAAAATTTGGTTTTTACTCAAAGAGGTATGGGTACCTTTGTAACAGAAGATGAAAATATAATAAAAAAAACTTAAAAAGAATATGGCATCAAATGTGATAAATAATTTTGTTGAGGATATGAAGTCCTTAGGATATAGTTTAGAAGATATGATAGATTTAATAAATGAAAATGTAAAGGAGGAGTAATATATGACCCATATTATTGAAATAAAGGATTTATCAAAATCCTATCTTAGCAAAAAGGCATTAAATAATTTAAATTTAAATATAGAAAAGGGAAAAGTAATAGGTATTTTAGGGCCCAATGGAAGTGGAAAAACTACTTTAATTAAGATTTTAACAGGAATATTAAGACAGTCAAAGGGTGAAATTTTAATAGATGGTGAAAAACCAGGTGTATATACAAAATCTATTGTTTCCTATTTACCAGATAGAAATTTTTTTTATACAAATGGATGAGTGTTCAAGAAGCGATTAATTTTTATAAGGATTTTTATAAAGACTTTGATGAAAATAAAGCTTATGAATTATTAAAATTTATGAAATTAGAACCAAATATGAAAATAGATTCCTTATCAAAGGGAATGAATGAAAAATTAAATCTTACTTTAGTATTATCTAGAAATGCGAAGGTTTATGTATTAGATGAGCCTATAGCAGGGGTGGACCCTGTAGCTAGGGATCAAATCCTTGATGCTATAATTAAAAATTATAATAAAGAAAGTACAATGATAATTACAACTCATTTAGTAAGGGATATGGAAAATATATTTGATGATGTAGTATTTTTAAGAGAAGGTGTTGTGGAATTAATGGGTAATGCAGAAGAATTAAGAAAAGAAAAAGGAATGCAAATAGATGATTTATATAAGGAAATATTTGGATAGGGGGGGTGATAGAAGATGAAAAAAATTTATGAAATATGAATTTAAGGGAACATATAAATTTATTTTAGGAATATTAGCCATAGTAATATTGGCTTCAACTATTATTCAATTTAATATATATAGAGAAACACAATCACTTAATTATATGCAGGATAGTTCTTTTAATTTTATGAGGTTTATGTTTGTAGTATCTATATTTGTAATCTTTGGTGCTTTTTTTAACTGCATTTTTCTATATAGTTGGTTCCTTTAGGAAGGAATTATATGAAGATAGAGGATATTTAACATTTACATTACCACTTACAGGTAATCAGATTCTAGGAGCTAAATTGGTGGTCTCTCTGATTTGGTTTGCAGCTTTAGGAATTGGCACAGTTATATACAATTTAATCCTTGCTATGATTTTATTTGGTGGAAACTGGTTAGAGTTATTCAAAGAAGTATTTTATATGATAAATAGTGGAGTTATTTCTATAACTGTAACAGGAATATTATCATCTATATTGACTTTGATCTTAATATATTTATCCATGGCTTTAAGTAAAGTAACCATTAAAAATAAAAAAAATTGGTGGTTTATGGTTTATAGTATTTTTGATGATAAATGCTCTCGCTGGTTATATAATCTTTAAAGCTAGCGCAGCACTTCCTTATTATATGGATATAACGAATTTTAAGGTATTAAGTATGAGAGATATGAATATTTTACAATATGTTAATGATAGTACTACTCAAATGATGTTGTTTGGAAGCAATTATCAAGCTTATTTAAATATAACAGGCTTAGTAGTTCAATTATTAATTTCTATAGGTGCTTTCTTAACAACTGGGTATCTTATTGAAAAAGAATAGATTTATAGGAATATGATTATGTTAAAAAAAACTAGTTGATATCAACTAGTTTTTTTTAATGATATAGAAATAGTAAAAAAAGTATTGACAAAATTGGTTTAATGAGATAGACTAAATCGAAGGGTTTAATGCATTAGACTGAGGAGATGATTTTATGAAAGACATAAAGATATTTGATGCAGAATTTAAATTTATGGAAATAGTATGGTGTGAAGAGCCTATAAGAAGTGGTGATCTAGTTAAATTAGCAGATAAAGAATTAGGTTGGAAGAAATCCACTACTTATACAGTAATCAGGAGATTAGTAGATAGAAAGATTTTATCTAATGAGGATTCCATAGTTACATCTTTAGTAAAAAAAAGGAGGAAGCTCAAAGGGCAGAGACAGAAGAGTTAATAGACAAGGTTTATGGTGGTTCCATAAAGAATTTCTTCTCTAGTTTCTTACAAAAAGAAAACTTATCTAAAGATGATATAGAAGAACTAAGAAGGATAGTAGAAAATTTAGATTAAGGGGGGGAGATAGATATGTTAGAAAGTATATTTAGATTTGTGATGAATATAAGTATTGCAGCATCTGTAGTTGCATTAATAGTCTATATTATTAGACTAACAATTGGAAGATATATTCCAAAAAAAGTTTTCATATTATCTATGGATATTAGTCTTAATTAAGTTAATAATTCCAATAGATTTTCATCAAGTTTAAGTATCTTTAACTATATACCAACTACTACTAAGGTGATAGGTAAAGTTACTAATCCAAATATAGAAATAAAAAATATACCTAATATAGCTAATCCAAATATAGGAAATAATATAAATCCACCAGTGACCAATACCTCTCAATCTCTTATTAATAATTCTTCCATAGATGTTTTAATATCTATGTTAAGTATATTATGGATTATAGGTACTATTTTTTTTAATAATACAAGGTATAATAAAATATTATAAGGTATCTAAAGCATTAGAAACATCAACTATTATTGAAGATAATTCTATAGAGGTACTTAAAAAAATCATAAATCTAAAGAGAAATATCAAGGTATATGCCTTTGATGGAATTAAAAGCCCTTTAGTTTATGGGCTAATAAAGCCTAAAATTGTCATACCCACATCAATGGTAGAGCAGATTCATAGGGAAGAAACGAAACATATATTAACTCATGAATTAATTCATATAAAAAGATTTGATAATATCTTTAAATTTATTTGGTCCATGGCAATTTATATTCATTGGTTTAATCCACTAGTTTGGCTATCTGCTAAAAAAATTTACTGAGGATATGGAATTATCCTGTGATGAAGAGGTAATGAAAATTTGGAATAAAGATATTAGAAAGGATTATGCAGAATCCTTGATTAATATTGCAGATAAACAAAACTTTAGTTTCCAAGAAGATTTCATAGGATTTGGCGAAACAAATATAAAGACCAGAATAAAAAAATATCATGAAGTATAAGAAACCTAAGACATTTACTACATTAGTAGGGATTGTACTTTTAGTTTTTGCTGTGATTTTCACCTTAACTAATAAAAAAAGAACAGATAGTACATATAGATGAAAATTTTGGGCTTAAAACTTCAATGGAAGATAGGAAACTTAATGATAAATTAAAGTTAGCCTATGAGGGATTAATAGATGATGTGGAATTTTCTATAAATACTTCAGCAGAAGATATCATCACAAATGGGGGGGAGAACCTAGGGTAGGGGATTTATGCGTGATGGTGGATTGTTTTTAAGTTATGATGATATTATATTCCATACCAATGGACATTTAAATAGTGATAATGGTTACAATATCTATAATTATGGTGATATAGTAGGCATAATAGCTAAGGAAAGCTATGGTATAAAATTTGGAATGTATATTGACGATGTAAAAGATATCCTAGGTAAACCTCATGGTGAAACAGTATATGATTCCATGAGACGAGATGGTGAAGGCATTGTTAAACCTAAATTATATTATTATGTTGGAGACTATACAGTAACTATTCCCTATGATGAAAAGACTAAAGAGGTACTTTATATAAAATTAGGAAGTTATAGAGATTATCCTGATATAACAAGAAAAGGATTTTTAGAATTAAATGATTTAGAAAAAGAGGTATATGAAAGCTATATAATAGACTTTGATGAGAATAAATTAAGAGGATTAGGTCCAATATCTATAATGAAGATGTATCTCCATGCTGGAAAAGAAAAAAACTATGAAGGGGGGGAGTGGGAACTATATATTAAGGAAGAAAATTATGTAGTTTGGGATAAGGAATATCATATGTCTATTCCTAAGGATGATAGAACAAAGGATTTTAGTCAGTATGAAAATCCTGTTAATATAAGAGTAGATTATAGAGATTTTGAGTTATTAGAAGCAGTGGTTAGCTGGGAAGACAAATATGCAGATCCAGACTCCTATGATGGTCATGGAAACCCCCCCTTTAGATATCCTTTTTCTTTAATTAGAAATAGTAATGGAATTTGGAAGGTGCAATTTTTACCAATACAATAATATTTTCAGATTAGCTGGTACTAAATTACAGCTAATCTGAATTTTTTTAAAGTTTTCTTTCAAATATCTTGATTTTCTCTTTATTATTAAAATCTTCAAGATTATTTATTCCGAGTTGTTCTAAGAACTCCTCCATTATTTTATTCTTTGTAGATATATGGACTTGGGATTCACTTCCAAATTTGTCTACCATTTCTTTTCCTTTTTCCTTGGAAATAATAGCTTTTGGTCCACCTACACAACCTCCATCACAACCCATGCCTTCTAAGAACTTAGACTGAATTTTGCCTTGAAGTGCATTTTCAAGCATTTCTTTACATTCCTTTATCCCACTAGCTTGTTCACTAGAAAATGCATTAGCTTTATTTGGATACATATGCTTTATAGCGTACTCTACTGCAGTAGATACTCCACCTATTCTTCCATAAATTCTACCACCTTTAGAACTATATTGAGTAGATAATTCTTCATGAAGTTTTTCAAGATCTATGTTAAAAATATCAAAGGTATCCTCTAATTCATTAAAAGTTAATACATAGTCTATGGCACCTTTTAGATCTTCTAATTTTGCTTCAGACTTTTTTTGCCACACATGGCCCTATAAATACAACTTTACACTGAGGGTCTATTTCTTTAATGACTTTACCTGCAGCAATCATTGGTGATATAGAAGGGGAAGTGTATTTTATCAATTCATGGTATTTATTCTTTATCATCCCAATCCATATGGGACAACAGCAAGATGAAAGCATAAAGTCTTTTTCTTTAATTACAAGTCTATTGAATTCTACAGCTTCTTTAATAGTAAGCATATCTGCAAAAAAATGCTACTTCTACCATATCAGCAAAGCCTAATTGTTTAAGGCCTGCTCTTATTTGTCCCATAGATATATTTTCGCCGAACTGACCTACAATTGCCGGTGCAACAGCAGCTATAACTTTTCTATTTCCCTTTAAATCATTCATTAAGGGAATAAATTCTATTTTATCAATAAAATTTTTATTCTCACATAGATCTACACAAAGACCACAACCTACACAAGTATCCATATTTATTTCTACACCATATTCATCTTTTCCAATAATAATAGCATCGAAGGGGGCAAGCGTTTTGGCAAAGAGTTTTACCATCGATTTTAATACAATTTTTTTTATACAAGAATGGGTGTTTATTACAACTCTATGACTTTCCTTATAATTTTCTATAGCACTTTTTAGCTCTTGGGAAAAATTTTTAGAAAAACTTACTTCCACACCACATAGAGCTGAAACAACTTTAGCAAACTTTTTTTTATCAATCTCTTTTCTTGAAAGAATTTCATCTATTGTTTCTTGAAATACATCTTCATAATATGCTTTAACTAGCTTTTTAAATAAGTCACTATAATTCTTTTCATTAATCATAAAAGCACTCCTTATATTTAAAACTCTATATGAGATATTTTCTACATTAGGAATTTAAATATTCAAAGATATAGATATATATTAATATTATCTAGTATTTTAAATTTAGTGTAGAGTCTTTAATATAAGTTAAAGTTTAACATTCAGTATGAAAGGTTATTAAATACAGATTTACAAAGTTAATGTAATACATTAAGATTAAATAAAACATGGCATTTAGAATATTTATTTTCTAAATGTTATGTTTTTATATTATTACTTATCTCATTTACTAGGGACATAATTTGATAGAAAATTAACAAAACTAGTATTTTATATGGTATAATTATGGTTATAGAACAAAATATTAGGAGGCAAGTAAATGAAAAAAAATTTTTAATATTATTTATGACATCGATTATTATTTTATCATCACTTGTTGGTTGTAATAGTACTAAAGTAGTAGAAGAGGAGCCTATAGTTCATCAAGAGCCTAAGACAATTAAGTTTTGTTACCAAGATGGAACTCCTGCTCTTACATCAGCCAAACTTGCTAAAGAAAATCCAATTATTGATGATAATATAGTTATTGAATATGAAATGCAAAAATCCCCCCCAGATTTATTAGTTACTAAGGTATTAAAGGAAGAAGCAGATATTGCAATAGTTCCATCAAACTTGGCAGCACAAGCATTTAATAAGGAGCTTTCCTATGAAATAGTAGGTACAGCTGTATGGGGGGGATCCTTTTACTTAGCCAGTACGGAAGATATAAATGGTTTTGAAGAATTAAAGGGTAGAGAAATATATACCTTTGGGAAAGGACTTACTCCAGATTTAGTTCTTAGATATGTTTTATCTCAAAATGGTATTGATCCAGAGGAAGATGTAAAAATCACATATCTAAATGCAGCATCAGAAGTAGGACCAGCATTTATAGGTGGAAAAACTAATTTAGCTGTTTTAGCAGAACCTTTATTGACTACTATAACGATGAAAAAAAGAAGATACCAAGATAATCTTAGATCTTAATGAAGAATGGGGGAAAGCTGCAGGAACTGATAAAGGATACCCTCAAGCTAGTTTAATAATTAAAAAGATTTAATAGAAAATAATAGAGAATTTGTAGAGGATTTTATTAAAGCATATGAAGAAAGTAGGAAATGGGCAGTAGAAAATTCAGAAACATTGGGAGGATATGCTGAAGAACTAGGAATAAGTGTTGCAAAGGAAACAATAGAAAAGGGAATTATATGGAATAATGTAGAATCTTTTAATATAATAGATGGTAAAGAAGAATATAAAGCCTATTATGAAGCAATATTAGATTTTGCTCCAGACTTTATAGGGGGAAAAATACCTGATGAAGACATCTATTTTGAAAAATAGAAGGAAATCTATTATTTCAAAAATTTTAATAATAATTATTTGGATATTGTTATCATATTTTATAGATAATGAAATCATATTTCCTAGAATTGGGAGTACCCTTAATAGTCTTATTGATATAGTTAAAAGCCCCCCCAAATTTTTAAATATAGTATGGTACTCCTTACTTAGGAGTATAGTTGGATTTGCAATTTCTTTGTTTTTAGCAATTATAATGGGGGGGCTCATTTCTAGCATCTCTAAGACTGTATATTATCTGATGCTGCCCATAATAAATTTTTTTAACTTCAGTACCAACTATGGCAATTATTATATTGGCTCTTATATGGTTAAACAATGAAATAGTTCCAATCTTTATAGGTTTTATTATGGTATTTCCCATATTATATGAGACGGTTTTAAAAGGTATACAAAATGTAGATGAAAAGATTATAATCATGGCAGAGACATATAAAGTAGATAAATCCACGATTATAAAGGATATTTATATACCAAGTGTTTTGTTGAGTCTAAATAATATTATATCTTCTGCACTGGGGATTAATTTAAAGATGGTAATTGCAGGAGAAGTATTATCTCAACCTAAATATGCCATAGGGAGTAATCTCCAATTACAGAAAATGTATTTAAATACTTCAGGTGTATTTGCATGGATAATAATTATTCTTGTTATTGCTAAGATGTTAGAATACATATTGGAAGGGATAAAATATTTATGGACCAGGTTAAAAATATAAATAAATATTATGACGATTTAAAAGTCTTAGAAGACATAAGCATTGTTTTTCCTAAAAACAAAACAACATGCATTTTAGGACCTTCTGGCTGTGGAAAGACTACTCTCTTAAATATAATATCAGGAATTACTAAAATGGATTCAGGAGAAATAATTGGGTTTGATGAAGATATATCTTTTGTTTTTCAAGAAGATAGACTTATGGAATGGAAAAACATAAACGATAATATGGAATTTGTCTTAAAAAAAATAAGATGGATAAAAGACAAAGAAAGCTTACCATAGATAAATATTTGAAATTAGTAGACTTAGAGGAATATAAATATTATTATCCAAGGAAACTTAGTGGTGGTATGAGACAGAAGATAAGTATATTAAGAGCTTTTGCTTATCCATCAAAGATACTTATAATGGATGAACCTTTTAAATCTTTAGATATAAGTAGTAAGCAGTTATTAATAGATTTTTTTTAAAAAGTTAAGAACTATTGAAAATAGAACCTGTATCATAGTAACCCATGATGTAGAAGAAGCTATAATTTTAGGAGATAAGATTGTAGTTTTAACAGAAAAGCCTACTACAGTAAAAAAAGGTAATAGAGTTAAATGAAAATGAGGTAAATAGAGATAAATTAAGAAAAATAATTGAGAATCAATTTATTTTATAGTTGTAGTTTTATATGACGAAACCGGGTAGGGATGGAACCCTACACCTACGACAAACATTGTAATATAAATGTAGGGGGCGGTTTCCATGCCGCCCCCCCGTGTGTTCAGCAAACGACACATTCTTTATTAAATATACATTGATTAAGTTCTCTGCTGAAAAATATTTATTATAATTTAATTGTGGGGGGGTTGAGTATATGATTACCATTTTTAATAGAAAAGAACTTTGTATAACCTTTTCAATGACAGAACAGGCTAATATAAGGGAAGCCCTATCTAAAAACAATATAGATTATTACATTAAAACTATTAATAGAATGTCACCATCACTTTTTTTCAGCAGGTGTAAGAGGCAGAAGAGGTTCATTTGGTCAAAATATGGACTTAAATTATGAATATATATTTTATGTACATAAAAAGGATTATGATATGGCAAAGCATATTATTGGGAAATAGGAGAGGTTTCCATTCCACTTATGACATTTTAGACTAGAGAATTAATATGGAATTCAAATTACATTTAAGGGGAATGTATTTGATTTGGATATACATATCTATACTTTTATTAATACTTATATCTCAGATCTTTTATAGAGTTAAGGATATAAAAGTTATAAGAGTTTTTGGTTTTGAATTAATAGGATTATTATTTTATTTGTTAGTTTTAATATTAATAATTGGGGAAGTTTTTCTACCAATGCCCAAATACTATATAAAGCATGGTAGAGGAGAATTTGTAGGTGATTCTAATATCATTAGGGAAATAACTTTAAATGAAATATTACAAGAAGAAATATTAAAATCGGGAATAGAATTTGATGATGGAAGTTTTAGAATTTTAGATAGTCATGGTATGCATTTTAACCATTTATTTCTATGCTCTTATGAAATAGATGGAGAAGAAGAAGCACGTATTTTTCATCTTGAAAAGAATATATTTGGAAATATGAAACCTAAGCGTCCCTTAAATGAGAGTTATATAATTCCAAAAAGTAACAACTGGGATGATTTTTATCATTCATATTTTGAAGATGGTATTTTCGCTGGATACCGTGTAGTAGCAGGATTTGGGTCTCCTCCTTCTGCAGTGGTAAACTATACATTGAATAAATATACAATGGAAAGAATACATCCAAGGGGGGGATATTTCATGTGGATAGAGATGGTAAGGGAGCCATGGAAATCAATATCTATAAAGATAATATTATATACTATATTTTGACAATCATAAATAGATTCCATAATAAGAAAAGGGAACCTATAAAATTTTATAGTAAATGGAGAAAAGGGAATAGAATTTTCAGCATATCAAAGCTGGAGTAGTTTTTATGAATATTTTCTAAATAGATGAGACATGTTTTACTAAGTATATTAATCATTAATGGAGGAATTTTTATGTTATTAATATTTATGGGAGCTAGTTGCACTGGCAAATCAACAGTAGCAGAAGTTTTAAAAGAAGATATAGATATGGAAGTCTATACAGGTAAAGATTATTTACGTTTTGCCAAAAATGAAAATGAGGCATGGAATATATTTAATGAAAAATTATTGGAAGCCTCTAATATAAAAGGGTTCTCAAGTAAGTCTATTATTTATATAATTTCAGATAAAAATATCCTTACAAAACTTAAATCTTTTGATAATGCTATTTTTGTTAAATTTACAGCTGACTTAAATATATAATTAAAGATAGGTTTGCTAAAAGAACCAAAGGTAACCTATCTAGACCAATAGAAAAAAATGTTAGAAAAGCAGGTAAAAGATTGGGAAAATACAAGTTATAATTTATGTATTGATACAACAAATGAGGAGCCTATAGAATTAGCAAAGAAAATTACTGACATTACTGAAATTTAAATAAGCATTAATTTAAAAGATAATATATTGTTATTATTTAAGGAATGCATTTTGTTATTGGTTTCTTATAATATAAATAAAAGGGTCAGATAAAATCTGACCTTTTCATATTCTAATAGAATTCTTGTATTATTCCACAAGCCATTCTCTTTCCTGCATTTCCAGCAGGCTGTGTCCTGTAATCATCAGGATTTTGGTGAATTATCACTGACTTTCCTATAATATCCCTAGGTTTAAATTTATCGGTAAAAAGCTCATTCTAGCATAACCATCGTTTGAAAATATAACTGGAAAATCTCCTGCATGATTCCCATGGGGGGGTTGGTTTGTTGGATTCCAATGTCCCCCTGCAGAAGTATAGGGATCCGTTGGATCTATGATTTCGCAAACACCATATTCATGAATATGAAAACCAAAGGGACTTATTGGTTGAGCATTATTAGTAGCAGGTTTGTATAGTGGTAATCCCCATACTTCAACATGGATTTCAGTACCATCTTCTACAGAATAAAAATATATATTTCCATATAAATTAGGAGCATATATGCTGCCCATTAATCTTGCATATGCTATATTTAACTCATCACACATAAAAAGACCTCCTTCTATACATAATATGCAGGAAGGAGGAATAAGGGTGCAATTATTAATATTTACTAAATATATCTTTAATAATATAATAGGATTGTTTTAGTCTTTCTGGAGTTTCAACTTCATTCCAAGGTTCCCAAGTATATTTATGGGATAATTCTCCAGGGATAATCCCTGAATCTGATTCAGGGAATGTAGATAAAACTTCTGGTATACTTGAATTATAGGAGGCTAAAGATACTTTAATACCATCTATTTTTATGGTGCTTTCGATGCCATCTACATATATATCTCCTAAAATTTCTTTTGTGTTAGGATTTGTGAAATTAATTAAGGTCCAAGGTACTCTTAATTCTAAAAAAATTATCCTTTTTATTAATGCAGTAGTCGGCAAGTGAATTATACTCCTCTGACTCAGGATTTCCATTACCATGGGTAAGTATACCAGTCTCATAATAGCTAAAGGGAACTATAAGCCCAGTTTTATGATGGGTAAATTTTGGGTTAATTGGAAGCCTAATAGGGTTATATAATTCATTTTCTTTTTTTAGTAAATCCTTCTTCTTCTGGTATTGCCTTTTCTATATGTCCATATTGATAATAAAAGGAGTCATAGTATGCATCTACTAGTATCTTAGATGGACTATTTTCACTTATATGAATAATAAAGTCAGTTCCATTTTGTGTTTTTATATTTTCGTTAAATGGATTAATGGTATTTCCTTGGTTATCAATAGTATCTAGGAAAATTAAAGTATTTAGGAGGTTGTTTTTTTTAAATCCTTATACTCAATTCCCATATATAAATATTTTTCATCATGCTCCATATAAACACTTTTAATAAGATTATCATCTTTTTTTCTCCGATTTATATATAGGTTCAGATTTAATTTTATTCCAATCTTTTTTTTAGAGCCATCTATTATGACTTTGTCACTACGAAAACTTAATAATCCAAGATGCTGCTTAGGATCCTGCACATTGGACCAAGGGTTTCCAAACCAATCATCTTGCCAATTTGAAATTATACCGCCTAAAGCTCCTTGGTATATTATATCTTCATACATTTTTGTTAATATATTACCTTGCTCTTCTTCAGAATTCAAACCTTTATTCCAATTGTGAACGCTAATTTTAGATAATCCTCTAGATGAGGGAATTCCAAATTCGCCTATAATTATAGGCAACTCATGGAAATCTACTAAATCCCTTATATATCCAGCGTAATTGTTGGCTTTCCCTCTATGGTCTAGATATTTAGTATATTTAGGATCTAGATTTAAGAATTCAGGATAATAGGGATATATATTATAAAAAGCAAATTGTCCAGCTTTAGAGTTTTTTTAGTTTTATTTTATTTGGATTTATTGAAACTAAATCTTCTTCTACAACTGGTTCATAAGGATGGATTAATGGGTCAGTTGTGGCACTATTGACAAAACTAATGGGATGTTGCCATTGATATTTTTCCATTTCATAGTTTAGAGTATGGTCCATTATATTGGCAATAAAGTGTTCAAAGGGATTAGCATCTTCAGTATAGATAAATTTTCCTTCATAATCTCCTTTATCAGTTCTAGTCTTATTAGTATTATCTACTAAGATAGGATCCCATTTACCTCCTAATATCCATCCGATTAAATAAGATGAAACATCATACTTATATTCTTCACCAGCTTGTCCATGGATTACATCAATTGTTTTGATGATTTTTTTTCTTTAAAGGGAATTATATTGTCTAGTTTAAAAGGATCTGGATTTTCTTTTAAAAAAAATCTTCATCTATTGTGATGCCTTGGAAAAGATAAATAGGATTTTCAGAGTCTTTATTATATTTTATAAGAGCTTTATAGAATTCAGGTGGATGTATAGTATTGATTTTAATAGCATTAGCATTCATTTCTCCAATGGATTTTATCCATCTAATATAAGTTTTTCATCAATATTTTCTCCTAATGATTTAGAATTAGGTACTACATCTAATAAATTTATGGCTTTTATATTTATGGTTTTCCATTCATTATTTTGAAATACTTGAAAACTATTTTTTTTCTATTTTAGCATTGTATTTAACCCCCCCATTTTCTTCTATATATTCATAAGTATTTTTATTAATGTTGCTACAGCCAGTTAACAGGATAATTGTGGCCATAGTTAGAATGACTATTTTTTTTCATATGTAAAAGCCCCCCCTAATTTGTAATATGATACATATACCCATATTAATATATATCAAAATATTTGTAAAATCTTATTTAGTATTAATATTTATATGATATACTTTAATTATCTATAGTTTATTGGAAGAATATTATAACTATTAAAATAGAATATATTAAGTATAATAGGAATAATATTTATTAAGAATAAGTTTTTAGCAATGGAGGTGTAATTTTGGATAGTAGGCTTAGAATTTCAATACTTATATATATTTTAATATCTTTTATAGCAATTATGATGATAAGTGAATATAGAAATATGGATAGATTAAAGTCAGAGTATCCTGATTTACCAGAAGATACATATGCTTATAGAAAGGATAATCTTAAAGTGTGGGGTATTAGGCTTATACTTCAATTTATCATTCCATTTTTATTTTTAATTACAAAGCTTTCTCAAAGACTTAGTATTTGGGCTAGTGGAAGTGGTAGAAGTTTGTTTAAATCTGGTGTACTATATGGTGGGGGCTTATTTAATAATAGTATTTTTAATCAATCTTCCTATTAATTATTATGCATCTTATTATTTAAGTCATAAGTACGGATTATCTAACCAAAGCCTATTACGATGGATAGAGTTGAATCTAAAGGGCTTTTTAGTAAATAATCTTATAATGGTATTATTTTTATGGATACCATATCTTATAATGATTAAGAGTCCGAAAACCTGGTGGCTACAAATAGGTCTTTTGATAATACCTGTTATGATTTTTATGGTATTTATTTCTCCAATGGTAATAGATCCCATATTTAATAAATATACTTCTATAGAAGATGAGAAATTAGGACAAGAGATATCTAGGCTTTTAGAAAAGGCGAATATATCTGATGCAAATATATATATGGTAGATAAAAGTAAAGATACAAAGACTATGAATGCATATATGACAGGTATATCAAAATCTAAGAGAATAGTTCTTTGGGATACTACTATAAATAATTTAGAAGAAAGGGAAGTCTTAAGTATAACAGCCCATGAAATCGGACATTATGTAAGAGGCCATATATGGAAAAATATTATAATTGGAAGTATTGGAACATTGCTTATGATGTATTTAATATATCTTACTTCAAACTGGATATTGGACTATTCATATGGTTCCTTTGGATTTAAAAATATATTTAATTACGCATCTATTCCTTTATTTATATTGGTTATAAATTTATATACTTTTTTTAGGAAATCCAATTATGAATTATATATCTAGATATATGGAAAGGGAAGCAGATGCCTATGAAATAATATTGACAGAAGATAGGGAGTCTGCAATTACAGCAATGGAAAAGCTTTATAAAGAAAGTTTAGGGCTTCCAAGACCTTCAAATTTATATAAAGTATGGTATCATACTCATCCTACCTTAGAAGAAAGGGTAGAATTTTATAAAACTTATCCAATAGAATAATTACTTTTAAAAAAAGCCCTCTATATTGAATAGAAGGCTTTTTAAAAAGTTTTCTTAATTATGTTTACTGGTTAAATCATTTAATAAATCAGAAGTTAGTTTATTAATATCTTCTATTTGACGATTTAACTTTTCAACTTTATCTGTTATTTTTTTATCTTTAGATTGAGCTAAATCATTGGAATTTAGCAACATAGAAATACTTGTAGTATGTTCCATATTTAAAAAAATTATTTTCTTCAATTTTTCGAGTTTGTTTTATTAATTCTGCCATAGCATTTTTATTTTTCATACCAATTATCCTTTCAAAGAGAGATATAATTAGTATGGATATTTTAAGAAAAATTATCCAAGTGGTGAATAAAGGCTACATCTTATTTACATCATCTACCCATTCCTTAGCTTCTACTACAGAATCATATGTTGGAATAGATACTTTAGAATCAGGTAATTTACATTGAGTTTGATAATATACATCTGTTGCAGTATTTTCATTTTTTTGGACCTTTATGAGCTTTATAAGTACCTTCTAAGGGTACGTCAGTAGGTTCAAATTTATTGCCATTAAATTTATCTGTATCACTAACAGGAATACAATTCATATTTAAAATATGTTCATCTATATTTTTCTTATCTTTAGTCATCTTAATCTCTCCTTAAGGCTTAAATTTTATATTATATTATTATTTATATCCATAAGTTTTTATTTAATACAATAATCAATTTATCTCTATTAATTCAGGCAATGGAGAATATTTACTAATTCCCATATTTTTTTATGGAAATAGTACCATTTCTATATTCAATAGTTATAGTAGATTTAACCGTTGCACCTTGTAAACCTTGAATTATAGTTTTCATTTCACCAGGATTTAAATTTTCATTTTTTTACATATTTGATAGAAGGTTCAGTTATATCTTTAACTTCATGACTCCAAGTAATATGAGGAGGTTTTTCTATACTATAAAATGCCATATACAATCTATTCCCTATTAATTCAGACCATATAAGGATATTTCCATTTGTTATATTTTTAAACTTAAAATCCTTTGCTCCATAGGATACAGTTGCATCTTGACCATAGGGAACATAGTTTACAGGCATTGAATGATTATGTCTTTCTAAAATTTCAAGATTAGAAAGAACTGCTAAATTATATAGTGTAGTAGCAATTTTACATACTCCTCCTCCTGTTCCCATAACTATTTTGCCTCCAACATAAGTTGCACCTTCTTTATAGCCTTTATTTTTAGTATATGGTCCTAAATGGGAGTTTTGAGAAAAAAAATTTTAGAAGGTTTTATTACTTTTCCACACATTCTTTCACTTGCTAATTTAACATTATATTCTTCTCCTGGTAAAGGATTTTTTTTAGTACAGCACAAAAACCAGCCAAGAGAAGGGGAGTATCGTATTTTTCTTTTGCTAGGAGGAATTCTTTATCATTTCTCCAAGGGAAATTAGTTATTTGTCCAGATACTTCTGGTATATCATAATTTTCCTTTATGTCATTAATTAAAATTTCCATTTCATTAGATTTTTGTTTATCAATTTTGGGAATAATATTATCCATAGGAGATAAATTCAAGCAATTTACAATACACAAATTAAAGGTTAATAATAAGCTTTTTAATTTATTCAATTTAAAACCTCCAATACTTATTAATAATAGTTTTCTACTATTTATTTAAGATTATACAAAGGATTATCTGTAAAATTTTTGATGATAATGTGAATAAGGTATAAGGATATGATATAATATTGTGGATAAATAAGAGTAGGAGATGATTATTTGATTAATGAAAAGTTAATAAAAGATATAGAATTTATTGTGGAATTAGATAGGATGAAATCCATATTAAGGCAAACTAGCTTAATTGGGGAAGATAAGAGGGAAGATGATGCCCAACATTCTTGGCATATATCAGTAATGGCTATGATATTGTCTGAATATGCCAATGAGGATATAGATGTATGTAAAGTAATAAAAATGCTTTTAACCCATGATTTAGTTGAATTATATGCTGGTGATACTTTTTGCTATGATAAAGTAGGAAACCAAGATAAAAAAAACAACGAGAACTAGCTGCTGCTGATAAGATATATGGAATGTTAGATGAAGAGAAGGGGAAAGAGTTAAGGAAATTATGGGACGAGTTTGAAGAAATGGAGACACCAGAGGCGTTATTTGCAGCTTCTATGGATAGATTACAGCCTATGCTAAATAATTACTATAATAATGGGGGGGACATGGAGAAAATTTAATGTAGCTCAATCAGATATATATAAAAGAATATCACCAGTTAAAAAGTCTTCAGATGAATTGTGGAATTTTGTGGAGTATATGTTAGAAGATGCTTTTGAAAAGGGTTTAATAAGCAAAAGGTAAAGGATGATCTCCTTTACCTTTTATAATGTATTATATAGTGTACTAAACATAGTTGAATGTTCTAATTCATCTACCATAGCATAATAGAATGTATCTCTAATATATTGATCAGTAGTTGACATTTGAACATCTCTATAGAATTCCCCCCCAGCTTCTAATTCATCCTTTAAAGCCATAAGGATTCCTGCTTTATAATTTGGAAATTTTACAGGAGTTATTACATACATAGGCATATGACCTGTATAGTAGCAGTAAAGCTTGGAAAATCTTTCGAGATGATCTAGTTCATCTTCCATAGCATGCTTAATAAACTCTCTATGCAGATCGTCAGGAGCCTGGTTTAAAAGTCTACTATAAAATTCTGCAGCTGTAGCTTCACCTATTATGGCATCGTAGATATATTCTATGATTTGATTAAAATTATCTGTTTTTAGAATTGGCAACATAAATAGTCCTCCTTTTCAATTGATATATTATTCTATTCAAGTTTTTTTAAAATTGTGAAGGAAAGGGCTATAAATAAATATGGAAGAGAGTAAGGTACTCTCTTCCATATTATATGGGGGGGTAATTATTAAGATGCAATTTCATCGATTATTTTTTTTGCTATATATGCCCATTAATTCACTTTCAGTTAAATCTTTACTTGCCTTATCCAACACTATTTGACCTTTATCAAGCATTATAATTCTATCTGAATATTCAATAGCATCTCGCATATTATGGGATATCATTATGGTAGTGATCTTATATTTTTCAATCAATTCTTTTGTCTTTCTCATTACAACATGGGATGTCTTAGGGTCTAAGGCTGCAGTATGTTCATCTAGTAGCAATAGATCTGGATACTTCATAGCAGCCATTATAAGAGATAATGATTGTCTTTGTCCTCCAGATAGATATTTTACTTTAGTATTTAATTTATTTTCAAGTCCTAAGTCTAGATCTTTTAAAAGCTCTATATATTTTGATATTCTATCTTTTTTTAACTAATTTCCTTAAAGTAAATTTCTCACCTTTTTTTATCGCTAATGCCATATTTTCTAAAATAGTAAGTGAAGGGGGGGAAACTCCCATAGAAGGATCTTGATATACTCGACCTATATGAATGGCTCTTTGTTCTTCTCTTAAATTAGCTATATTTTTATTATTAAGAAGAATGTCACCTTTATCAGCCATAATACTTCCACCAATCATATTGAGGAGAGTACTTTTTCCACATCCATTTGGACCTATTATTGCTGTGCATTTATTTTTTTTCTATTTTTAAATTAAAATTATTGAATATATTAATTTCGTTATCAGTTTCTTTGTTAAAACTCTTTGATAGATTAATTATTTTCAGCAATTTCTTTACCTCCTTTTTTTATTGCTAAATTTTAAAAAGTCTATTGCAAAATTATTATAAGATATAAATATTATTACTATTAAAGCATTTACTGCTCTTAAATCATTAGGGTTTAAACCTAAATCTATGGCAATTCCACCAATAAGCTTATAAGCTATGGCTCCTATAATAGCCCTTGTTGTATTTTTCAATATATTAGAATTTTTTTCTAATAGTGTCACCGATTATTATAGATGCCAAAGCTACTACTATAATGGAATTCCCCATGGTCATATCTGCAAACCCCCCCTGGTATTGGGCCATTAAGGCACCACTTAAAGCTACTAATCCATTTGCCATCATTAAACCTATTAGTTTATATTTATTACTATTGGCACCTAAAGATCTTACTAATGATTCATTATCTCCTGTGGCTATTAAGAGATATCCAGTTTCAGTTTTTAGGAATAGGTCTAGGATTACTTTTATTAATAATACAATTATAACTAGAATCAACAGGGTAGAGCCTTTGTCAAAGATTAAATTATAATCAAAAAGTGGTACATTAGATTTTCCGTTTGTCTTAAGGTTTACTGAATATAATATAGTCATAGTTAATATACCAGCTAAAATAGGTTTTATTTTTAATTTTGTAAATAAAGTTGCAGTAGATAGTCCAGCTAGAGTACCCAAACAAAAGGACATTATAGTACTTATTATTGGATTGATTCCCATAGAAACAAATTTAGCAAAAAGAAATGCTCCAAAGGGGGGGAATGTTCCTTCCACAGAAAGATCTGGCATATCTAATATTTTATAAGTTATAAAAACTCCCATAGCTAATACTGCAAATATAAGTCCTTGCTCTACTGATGTAATTATTAATGAATTCATTACCTAAACCTCCAATTTTACTACTTAATTAATTTTTGTTGCATCATTAAATACTTTATTGTTTTTATCTATTTTTAATACTTCTAGTGTTTTTTTCATTGAATACTTTTTTTTGTATTACTAGCAGTTTCTGCTGGAATATTAGCAGGAGATTTACCATCAACTAATATTTCTTTAGCCATTCTGGCTGTTTGTTTTCCTAGTTCGTAGTAACTAATTCCATCAGTTATAAGAATTCCACCACTAACATGAGAATCTTCAGCACCTACAGTGATTATTTTATTATTAATAGCTTTATCAGAAACTACATTTATAGCAGAAGCTACCATATTATCTGTTATTGTATATATTCCATCAACTTTTTTTAATCATAGAATCTACTGTCTGGGGAATATCATTTATATTGGATATTCCTATAGGTATTATTTCTAATCCCAGGGAAGGAGCTAATTCTTTTGCCATTTCCACTTGTACTTGGGAATTAGGTTCACTAGTATTATAAATAATTCCGATTTTATTGATGTTTTTATCTAAATCCTTAAATAATTGTAATTGTTTATCCATGGGACTTTCATCAGAAGTTCCAGTGATATTACCACCTGGGTTTTCCATTGAGTCTATTAGCTGAGCAGCAACAGGATCAGTAACTGCACTAAATAATATAGGTATATCTTTAGTGGCCTGTTTAGCAGATTGTGCTGCAGGTGTTGCGATAGCATAAATTAGATCTACTTCATCTTTAACAAATTTTTGGGAGATAGTAGTTGCAGTTGGGATATCTCCTTGTGCATTTTGATAATTTATTTTTGCATTTATACCTAATTCTTTTAATCCATCTTCAAAACCACGCCTTGCATCATCTAAAGCTGGATGTTCTGTTAGTTGATTAATTCCAATTTTAAACTTTTTTTCACCATCTAATTGGCTTACACCACTATTATTTTCATTGCATCCTACTAACAAAAACATACTTAATACAACTAATGTTACTAATTTTCCAAACTTATTTTTTTCTCATTTCATTATCCTCCTCTAAAAATGTAATTACTATTTTCAGGATAATTAGTGTAGATTGAATTCCATGGAATAATTGGGTAATAAAAAAAATCTTTCGTTCCTATAAATACAGCTATTTAGCTATATTTATAGGGACGAAAGATTATATCCGCGGTACCACCCTAATTATGACAAAAAGTCACC